>ULKN01023248.1_pt1 | contig 16443 bp, 11 predicted proteins | sample 1951171 | NCBI WGS metagenome assembly ULKN01 (sample SAMEA4835502, study PRJEB28245) | human gut metagenome | biome: gut microbiome; material: fecal sample | place: Denmark | collected 2008
TTAAATAATCAATTTTTAACATAAAAAATAATAAAAAATGTGTTTAAAAATCACAGTCAATCGACTAAACTAAATGCGCTTTTTAGTTAAAGCTACTTTTATAAAAGTGATCGGTTATAGTGCTCAATCTTGACAAAACCGAGAATTAGAGTATCTTTTAACTGTTTTAATTTTTGTCAATTGTTAACTACGGGTAACATTTAATATGACTATTAAAGTTGGTATTAACGGCTTTGGCCGTATCGGTCGTTTCGTATTCCGTGCTTCAATCTATCGTCCAGAGTTAGGCATTCAGGTTGTTGGTATTAATGATTTATTACCACCAGATTACATGGCTTACATGTTAAAGTACGATACAATGCACGGTCAGTTCCAGGGCAAAGTAGAAGTTAAAGATGGTCACCTGGTTGTAAACGGCAACACCATCCGCGTAACTGCTGAGCGTGATCCTGCAAACTTAAAGTGGGGTGACATCGGTGTTGATTACGTTGTTGAGTCAACTGGTTTCTTCTTAACAGACGAGTTAGCACGTAAGCACATCCAGGCTGGTGCACGTCGTGTTGTTATGTCAGCTCCTTCAAAGGATTCAACCCCAATGTTTGTAATGGGCGTTAACAACGACACTTATGCTGGTCAGGATATCGTTTCTAACGCATCATGCACAACAAACTGCTTAGCTCCTTTAGCTAAGGTTATCAACGATGAGTTCGGTTTAGAGCAGGGCTTAATGACCACTGTTCACTCAACAACTGCTACTCAGCGTACTGTTGACGGTCCTTCAATGAAGGATTGGCGTGGTGGCCGTGGTGCTGCTGGCAACATCATTCCTTCATCAACTGGTGCTGCAAAGGCAGTTGGTAAGGTTATTCCTTCATTAAACGGTAAGTTAACTGGTATGTCAATCCGTGTTCCAACACTAGACGTTTCAGTTGTTGACTTAACCTGTACCTTAAAGAAGGGTGCTACATATGCTGATATCTGTGCTGCTATCAAGAATGCAGTTGCAGGTCCTATGAAGGGCATTATGGATTACACCGACGAAGCTGTTGTATCTTCAGACTTCTTAGGCAACACCCACACTTCAATCTTTGATGAGAAGGCAGGTATTGCTTTAACTGATAAGTTCGTTAAGTTAGTATCATGGTACGATAACGAAATCGGTTACTCAAACAAGGTTCTTGAGTTAATCAAGTCAATGGAAGAGTCAGGCAAATAATTTTTGCTAGATAATTTCTAAGAAATGCCCCTTAGTTGGGGCATTTTTGTTTTTAACGTAAAGAAAAATTAATGCGCCTATTAGCGCATTAGTTCTAATGTTATCTACTCGAAATCATCCTGTTTTAAAGGAGTCTTTTCTTTTAGATCGAATTTAGCTTTCTTGCCTAAGACCTCATTTAACAAGTAAGGTTCTAAACCTAAAGCTGGTCTTACAGAACGAACATGCTCTTTTGATAGGATCTCCCCTTTCTTAAGATCTTGTACAAGATAAATTGAACGTCTTCCTGCTCTCATTGGATATTCATCTTCCTGTAGATGTATTCCTTTAGCTCCTAAAGATTTAGCAACCATCTTACAGTCTTTTACAAGCTTTATAAGATCATTCATCTCCATTGAAAAAGCACTGTCTACACCACCATTTTTCTTATCATCTGTGAAGTGCTTTTCAATCATATCAGCCCCTAGAGCCGTAGCTGCTATATCTAGCTCATCGCCAATCGCATGGTTAGATAAACCACTTCTGCATTGATATCTCTCTTTTAAATATGGGATTGAGTTTAAATTGAACTTTTCAGGATCAGCAGGATATCTACTCTCACAGTGAAGCAATGTAAGATCTTCAATACCACTTTTTCTAACTACATCAACTGCTCTGTCAATTTCTTCTAAGGTAGCAAGACCTGTTGACATCACCATAGGTTTACCTTTAGAAGCACAATAATCAATTAATCCTATATCGTTTAATTCATATGAAGCAATTTTGTAGACTGGACATCCAGCTTCTTCTAGGCAGTCAACATCTTCATATGAAAAAGGGGAGCTGAATAAAAAAATTCCATGAGCCTTTGCATGATTAAAAAGTGGTTTCATCCATTCACGTGGAGTTTTAGCTTTTTTATAGAGTTCATAGTAGGTCTGTCCTCCCCATAAACCGCCTTCTAACTTAAACTCTGGCCTGTCTGAATCTAATGTAAGTGAATCCTCAGTATAAGTTTGAATTTTGACAGCATCAGCTCCACATTCGTGAGCTAATTCCATAAGTTCTATGGCTCTGTTTAATGAGCCATTATGGTTTCCAGACAGCTCAGCCACAATAACAGGCATTTTCTTATTCTTATACATATTTCACCTATAAAAAACTCCGATGACTTATTTTAGTTATCGGAGTTTAGTGTAATTTATTCAGTATTACTACTGCTATAAAGAGAATTTATGGATCTTGCTTACAAACTACATTGAGCGTAATGCAGCTATTCTCTTCTCTAATGGAGGGTGGGACATAAACAGCTCAGATACAGTTACTGGTCCATTGATGCACAAAGCCTGCATATAACTCTGATCTTTACGCTCTTTAGGCTGAATTCCTCGTTTTAATGCCACAAGAGCTCCAATCATACATTCCTTTCCATTAAGCATTGCAGAGCCAGCATCGGCCCTATACTCTCTGAATCTTGAGAACCACATTAAGATCATAGTTGCTAATAATCCAAAGACCATTTGCATTATTGAGTTAATTGTATAGAACATCATAGATGAACCAAAAGAAACATTACGATTATCTGAATTATTTCCCCTGGTTGCATTAACAATTGCAAAGGCTACTACATAAGAAAAGAAATAAACAAAGGTATTTAGAACACCCTGTAATAAAGCCATGGTTACCATATCACCATTTTTGATATGGGAAATTTCATGACCTAAAACACCGGTTACTTCTGATTGACTCATAGAATTTAATAAGCCTGTGGATACTGCAACTAATGCAGCATCTTTTGAAGCTCCTGTTGCAAAGGCATTAGGATCAGGTGAATTATAGATACCAACCTCTGGCATAGCTAATCCATCTTTTTGAGTAAGCATTCTTACAGTACTTAATAAAAAAGCTTCCTGCTGATTTCTGGGGGTAGTAATTACCTGTACTCCATAAGCTCTTTTGCACATTGTTTTTGATAAGAACAGTGAAATTACCGAGCCTACACAGCCAAAGATTGCGCACATTACTAGTAAAGATGCATAGCTTTGAGTATCAATCTGAATACCAAAGATATTAAGCAGGATTGAACCTACGATGCTTACAAGCAGTAAAACAGCAATTTGCATTGCAATATAAAGAACTAATCTCATATTCTGTTTCCTCTATTCATTTAAGAGATTACAGTAGTTTTCTTATCTGTAACTTAGATATGAAAAGTTAATTTACATTAACAATAGTTGAATTTAACAAATCTCATTAAAGTGAATCTAAATCAATTGTTAGATCTTTTTTCACTGACTTTTCGTCACTCTCATCTGACTTTATATCAGAATTGATATCTACACCATTTAAGGTAATTTTATTACCATTTAATTCAAGTACAGTTGAGTAGTTGCTGCCGTCTGATGATATTGCACCTGTTTTTAAATAATCTTCAAGACCGACTTTGTACTGTGAATCTACCCACTCATCCACAAAATCTACAGGAGACTTAGCAAACAGTTTTAAGTAAACATTCTCTGGCTTTTTAGTTACTGAATTAAATGAGACTGAACTTTGACCTTGAAACTTGGTTTCTTTGCCATTGTGAATGAATGAGAAGTTATCTACATTTACTTTTACAGGCTTTGATAAATTCAAGATTAAGCTTTGCATAGGATCATCTGCATGTTTAATGGTCTTAAGCAGATTCATGAGATTGATACTGTCTAAAGAGCTCTCATAACTTAACCTAGATAAATCATAGAAAGCAACCGTTTGACCTTCTCTAATTCTTGGGAAAGCAAAGTAGGCATCCATAGATCCTTTTGAACTTACTTTTTGGAAGTTCTTATCTTCATTATCAAATGACACATCAACCTTAAAGTTCTTTACAGATAAACTATCTCTTAAAGTTTTATCTTTAACATTGTCATCTGGTTTAAAACCGATTAAGTACAAAGTTGAGGCATCAGCTGATAATTCATCAAAAGAAACAGAAAAAGAATCAAAAGATATTTTCTTTGAAGATAAATAAAACTTTGGTTTGGCTATCGTCTTTAAGTTCTGAAAAACAAATGTATAGGCCTCGCGACCTGAATAAATATCACGTCCTCGACAGTTGATGCCGGAGAACTTTAAGACAGTATCAATAGAACTTAAACTTCTACCTGAAACAGCAACAACGCTGTCACCGATACGACAGCGACCATCTTCTAAATTTAAGTCAAAAGCAGAGGTTCTTAAGTTAGCATCTCCCTTTAACTGCCATGGATAGAAGTTAACTTCACCTGTCATATCAATTACAGGTAAACCAATTGATGAGAGTAATTCATCAATGTTACCGTCATAATTTTCCTTATGGAATCTAACTGTAAATGATGATACTGAGAAATTGATGTCAACCGCAAAGGTTGCTCTTAGTTCTCCTACAGGAGATTCAGGAACAGTAACTGATACTTTGCCCTTTTTAGAGAGCAAAGAACTTGATACGGGAGTGTAGACGATTCTGGCATAAGACTGTCTTGAATTTACTAGTCTTAAAGCATCATTGAACTTACTATCAAAGATATAACTTGCACAAAAAGCTAAAGCTAGCAGAACACTTAAAAGGAAAACTAAGATGAAAGCTAAGATCTTTACTGGCTTACGCATAACTATCTTTCATCCTGAAGTTTTGCAAGGATACTACCACTTTCTTTTAGAGCTTCTTCAGAGAAATCTCCAAAGTACTTTCTTACATTTAAGAATCTCTCGGTAAAGATATCAACATCAGCCTCTTTGATAACCTTTAACTGTTCTTGCAAGCTGTTTACAAAATTTTCAATTAACTCATAATTCTGCTTTGATGACATGATGATGTCAGCATATAGACGAGGATCTTGAGCAAAAAGACGACCTACCATCATCAGCTCCAAGCGATAGATAGGACTTGAAAGCTCTTTTAATTTATCTAAATTTGGTGCAATTTCACTTAAAAAATTACCATAACCATAAGTACTAAAGTGGCGTAGTGCCTGAATAATACTCATAGCTCTATCATGTTCTTTAGCAGAACATCTGCAGATATTAGCGCCCCAAATACGTAACTGCTCAACTAAAAATTCTGATGCTTTTTCATCTCTTTCAGGAACTGTAACTACAACCTGTTTTACAAGACTCTTCACATCAGGACCGAACATAGGATGAAGACCTAATACTGGACCTTTGTGATATTTCATCATAGCTTCGACAATTGGTGTCTTCACTGAGGTGAAATCACATAAGATCTGATCTTCTCTTAACATTGGGGATAACTGTTTGATGATATCTATTGTGATATCAATTGGCACAGAAACAATTACAATCTTGGCATTTTTTAGGTATTCAGGAGCTTTATCCCAGCCACGATGACCAAATGAGAAGACTTTGTAACCTGATTTTTCAAAATAATCTGAAAAAATTCGGCCCATACCACCGTTACCGCCGACGATAACAACATCCCCATCTGTCTTTAAGCAACGTGGATAATTAAAGTCTGTATTTGAGCACAATTTATATGACTCTCTTAAAACTCTTTTCATAATGTCAGATAAGAGTCCTTTTGGAAGGTCATATTCTCTTGCTAACTTTTCACAGTTATCAATTACAAAAGCTTCTCTTTCATGTGAGTATGCACTTACACCAAGATCTTTTTTGCAGGAACCCGCCTTTATAACCAAATCCTGACGACGTTTTAAAAGACTAATTATCTCTTTATCTATAGCATCAATTTTCGATCTTACGCTTTCTAAATCAACAGCACTCATTAGTCATCAATCTCATCTAAATAGCTCTCAACATCTTTATCCTCTTTGTTTTCCATAGAGGCATTTGGATTGACCCTACCCTCTTGATACATCAGATAGACCTGACGCAACTGAGCATAAGGATCAACAGCCTTGTCGATTGCCTCCTCTTGAGGAATTAAAGAAGCTCTTGCATCAATACCGTTAATTACGGTACATGCAATTGAGGTCCAAGGAGTTATAAAATAATAAGGCCAATTATCTACAGCTGAAGCGTGAATACTTCTTTCTGTTGTAGGTCCATAAGCAGGAACCATGATATAGGCGCCCTGGTCAACCCCTGCTTTTCTCATAACTGTATTCATACTCATAGATTTCTGTTCTAATCCCATGTGCTTTGCTACATCTATAAAACCTAACAAACCTACAGTTGAGTTAATTGTAAAACGCCCTAGTGAAACACCTGAGCTTACGGGCTCTCCCACTAAAACATTGTTAACTGTGTTGTTAAGCTCTGAAAGATTAGAAAAGAAATTATGCACTGATGATTTTGCTAAATCAGGCAATTTTGAATAGCCGTGTGCGACAGGTCTTAACAGATATCTATCTAAAACTACGTAATTTAATTTCCAGAACGCATTTTTGTTGATGTATTCAATAGAGTCAATTGAATTTCCAGGTAATATAGATAAGCCATAGCTGTAATCAGCATGGCTTGCCTTCACAGATATCTGATGTGGAGCCATTGGGCTGTAATTTGAATGAGATGCGTTAGCTTCTGAAAAAAGAGCAAAAGAAACTAGTGCAGTGCATAGAATTTTTTTAATCATATAGACCTCACATACATACCTACATTTTACAACATGAAAGCCCTTTTTTCCGTTGTTAACTCATAGATGTTTCAAGATAATTTCACAAATGCGTCAAAGATCTGCATATCTAGATTGGTATTTTGTTATGATATACGTGTATACGTATATCTAAATAATCAGTAAGCTTCCATGGATACTATAGACGTTGATTTAAAGACTTCTGTCGATAAGTCCAATACAGATCTAAATAAGACAGAGTCAGAAACACAATCTGGGACAGCAAAAGCCCAGATAAATGCTAATGCCACTGCTAAATATATAAGTGTGATTTCAAAACACAAAGGTCTTTTAGCAGAGTCTCAGGCAAGGACATTTAATCAATTAAATTCAAGCCTAAACTCCTTTGTTAAGGATAGCTCATCTATTGCAAAAGAATCCTATAACAAGGATTCTGCCATGATGGGGCATTACAGAAAACTTACTGTACAAGTGATCAACAGAGATCCTAATCTGCAAGAGAAAGTTGCGTCAGATTTATCCTCTCAAAAAGAGATGGTACGCTCCCGTGATGCAACTTCGGTTTTAGAATCTGATTTAAAGAATCTGCCTAAAGTTCTATCAGAAGGTACTGTAGCAGGTCAAAATCTTGGAAAATTTATCTGTCAGAGTGTTGTAAACCTTACTGATTACGAAAATATGGGGGCCGGTTTACAAAGAGATTTGGCAATAAGACAGGTATTTGCACCCACTGAAGAACTGTCATTACGCTCAAAACAGGCTACTGCAGAAGTGCTTGCTGCCTCTATTGCATATGTAAAGAGCAATCAGCCCGAAGTATTAACTACACTAAAACCAGAACAGCAGGAAATTGTAAAACCCAAACCTGGTTCTACAACTCCTCAGATCATGACCCGTTATCTGCGTCAGGCTCTAGATGAGTTTCCTGATGATTCAACTTATCTTGATATCTTCAAACAAAACAAGAAAGTAGATGAGGCAGAGGACAACTTTAAAGATGATGTTTCAAAAGAAACCGCTAAGAGAATTCATGATCTGATTGCCAAAGCTGCCCTTACAGCAAGAAAGAGTAACCTTTTAAGCTCAAAAGAAGAAATTTCTCTTGAAAAGACTGTAAGTACAAAAGCAGATTCTCCATCTGCAGCTGCTAATACTGCTGATGAAAAGTCTGTTGAAGCATCAAAACTCTCACTTTCAGAGCTTTCTGCCCGTGCAGCTAAACTGCAGCAGCAGTTTAGAGAAGAGAGAATGAGACTAGCAAGTGAAGGCAAGTTACCAGATCCTGCTGTAAAACCAAATTACACCTCATATGACTCTGCTTCAAACCTTGAGCTTACAAATCAAAGAATAGCTCAGGTAGATAGAGCTATTGATGAGAGAATTGCTAATAACAGTAATTTACAGGCTCAACATGCTAAATCAAAAGAAAAGGCAGAACCTGTTCTTTCAGCTGAAGAAATCAAAAAGTTAGCTATAGATGCTGTAAAAGAAGCACTACAGGAAACTGTAAAATCTCAAATTGAAGCTAATCAGAATGCTGCAAAATTAGCAGCAACAGAAGCTGTAAATGCTTTAAAAGAGAGTGTCTTATCTAAATTTGAAGCTAATCAGAATACAACTAAAGAAGTTGCAGCTCAGGCTGTAAAAGAAGCTTTAGAGCAAAGCACTAAAGCTCAGCTTGAGGCAAGCCAAAACTCTGCAAAACAAGCTGTAGCAGAAGCTGTTAACTCCTTAAAAGAAAGTGTCTTCTCAAAATTAGAAGCAACACAGAACTCAACTAAAGAAATTGCATCTCAGGCAGTAAGAGAAGCTTTAGAACAAAGTTCTAAAGCTCAGCTTGAGGTAAGTCAGAATTCTGCTCGTGATGCTGCAACCGAAGCTGTTAATGCCTTAAAAGAAAGTGTCTTATCAAAGCTTACTGATAATGAGAACAACTCAAAGAGTGTAGCTGAACAGGTTGTAAAAGAGGCTTTAGCAAAATTTGAAGAAAGTCAAAGTCAGGCTAAAGATGCTACCACTCAGGCAGTAAAAGATCTAAAAGAAAGTGTAAAAGCTCAATTAGAAAAAACTCAGACTAGTGCAAAAGAAGCAGCCACATTAGCTGCTAAAACTGTCTTAGAAGAGAATGCTAAGACTCAAAATGAGAATGCTCAAAGTTCAGCTAAAGAAGCTGTAAAACAAGCATTAAAAGAAGCTCTTGAAGGCAGTCCTCTTGCTAAGAATGACTTAAGGCAGAATGCTTATGAAAAGCATCAGACCTTTAATATGTCATTTAGAGGTTCAGCTGTTGCTGATTTCGGTTCATACAACATGGGACCTACTCTATCAGTAAAGATCCCTGACGGTGTTGCTGACTATGCAAATGGTTCAAATGAAGTAAATGCAAAGAGCGATCTTAATTCTGTAAATACAGAACAGAAAGCTGAAGCTTTAAAAGAAGAGTTCTTAAAATCTCAGGCACAAGATGTTCGTGAAGAAATAGCAAAAGATGATGCAACTTCTTTTGAAAACACAAAGGTAACTGATGGCATTAAAACAGTTGGAAAAGCAGACAGTACAGATACTGTTTCAAAGTCAGTAACCACAGAGCAAAAAGCTTTCGAGTTCAGTACTACAAACGATGATGTCATCAACGCTGACACTGAAGATGAAACTTATGATGTTGCAGTTGATGAAAAGAATGTTTTAAGCAACGAAGATGATGTTAAATCTGATGAGGTACTCACTGACAAAAATAGCCTTAAGGACAAGGCATCAAATCTAAAAGAGCCTGTAGCAAACACTGAAATTGATGAGCTTGTAACTGATGATAACAATGTAGTAGCTAAAGACAATGAAAAATTAGCATCTGACACAAAGGCATCTGTAAATACAGATAAAGACAATGATGATATTCTAAAGCTAAATCAGATTTCTAACACACAGAACGGCAGTGTTGCATCTACTGAGGTTACAGAAGAAACTTCAGAACAACCTGTTACAGAAAACAATTCAGGAGATAAACTAAGTAATGTTCTTGTTTCTCCTGTTGTAGCTAATGACAGTACTATTACTGATGACAGCCCAATAGAGATTGAAACTACTTTTACAATTCCAAAGGATAATGTTGCGTCTGACAGTTCTAAAGTAATTACACCAGAAGAAAAAGCACTTGCTAATAGCGCTTTAGAACAGGCTAAAGCACAGAGTGAAACTGTTTTAAATAAGCCAAAACCTGATAATTCTGTTCTTCATGATGAAGATGATATATTCAAATCAAATGATGAAAAATTAGAAAACTCAGACTTGCAAAGTGCGGTTAAAAACAGGCCTTCTGTTCTAGCAGGTTTAAGTGCAAAAGAAGGTTCAGATGTTGAGTCCTTGCCTGATGATAACCTAAGTATAACTAATGGCACTAAGAACAATTTACAAGGTGCTGATAGTTCTTCTAAGAATAAGTCAGTTGAAAGCAAAATCTTAGCTTCTACTGTACCTTCAATGGAATTAGAAGATCAGGTTGTGCCTTCAGATGTAAAGCAGGACTTAAATATAGAAAAGAAACTTACAGATAGTGCAAAAGAAAACTCTGATGAGTCAACACTCACTATCACTAAGATCCCTGAGAAGACCCCTGGGGCTGCTGCGATTACTCAAGGACAAAGTGAACCTATTCCTGAAAAGAGCGTGGTAGACAATGTCGCTGATGTGAAAGAAAAAACAGGCTTTTTCTCAAAAATTGCTTCAATTTTTGGTAAAAAAACAGTTGAATCACCTAAAAATGTAGCAGAAAGCGTAACCACGCCTGTAGCTACTGCTCCAAATTTAATGACGCTTATGTCTAAAGGCTCTCCTTTAGACAGTCTCATGTACAGCTTAAAGGTACAGGCAAACAATACCGCTCTGCCTGATGCTCTAAGAGAAGATGCTAAGAATTATTTAGACAAGTTGGAAAATCCTATCGATGACTTACCTTCTGTAGCAAACTGGTTGAACTTTACCTCAGGACCTATGTCCCCTACTTCACCACAGGCTTTAGCGCTTCATCAATGGGCTTTCATGCTTTTATCGATTAGATTTGCTCAATTAGGTAAATCCGTAGATAAGTTCTTAAAGAAAACTGTTGACCTCATGGAAGACAGATTTGATGAGACCTTAGATGAGATGAAAGCAAGCATTGATGCAAAAGGTAAGAACAACATTCCATCTTTATTAGATGAAACCTTAGATCAGATTGTAAGGTATCAAAATCAAAACAAAGAAAATCTGCCATTATTATTCCAGTATATACCGTTACCTCCAACTTATGATGGAGGTCGAGAAGGTGGCTTTAACGCTCGCCCTGTAATCGAAGAGGATGGTAAAAAGTCCTGGCATTTAAACTTTGTCTTCGATCTTGAAAATTTAGGTCCAATTGAAATCAAGGCTGAAGCTAAATTACCAGAGCTAAAACTCTCAGTTGTAGCAAGTACCTTTAATGGTCTGCAAAAAGTCCAAGAAGCTCTGCCAACTCTAAAAGAGAAGTTACAGGATCTTGGAATTACCACCCGTAATGCAACTGCTCGTATGGGTAAAGTTCATATTAGAGAGAAGAATGATCGTCCTGTAGTTGAGGTAAGAACTAAAAAAGACGGTTCAACTTTCTCTGTAGATATCTAGGTGAACTATGCAAAATACCGATGATAAAAATATAAATAACGAAAAAGCTACTAATGAAGAAGCATTAGATGCTACTGTTGTCGACAGTGAAAGTGGCAAAGAACTAAAGACTGAAACTCAAAATGGAGACGATAAAGATAACATCTCTATCAATGCGACCGATGAAGATCTGTCTTTTAAAGCCAGCTATGAGAAGGCTTCAGCTGCTGTTGCCATTTCTTATAACGAAGAGAAAAAGTCTCCTTTTGTAAGCGCTCTAGGCTATGAATCCAGAGCTCAAGCCATTATTGATATGGCAAAAGAACTAGGTGTTTATATTCACAAAGATCCTGTTTTATTAAATGAGCTTAAAGCTTTAAAGGAAGGTGAACAGGTTCCAGAGCAACTGTTCCAAATTATCGCCGAAATTTTAGCTTTCAGCTATCTTCTGCAGGGCAAAACACCAGAGAGCTACGTTAGAGCTGATGGAACCAAAGCTATCAATACTAAAGCCTAATTTAGTTATCTAAAGTAGAAAAGACAATTTCAACTACTTAAAAAGAAGGCTGGTACTTATGTATCAGCATTCTTTTGGGTTAACCAAAAACAGACTGTTTATAAGTTAATCATTTGAAACATATGGTACTGGTACAGGCTCTGGATCTGCAACAATAGTACAGTTCTGATCAACGTACATTACTTTATCTACTCTTACAGGTAGTAAGTTCAAGCCTGGCAACATACAGGTATCAGCTACGATGTTGCCTGATTTATTGAAGTTTACAAACTTAATACCTTCAGGTTTCTTTAACTCAAGTGAGTTGACGCCACGCTCTTGTAAAAATCTGCCATAAACTCTCATAGCACCAGATGAACCGAACAGACCTGTTGATTTGTTGTTATCAAAGCCTACCCAAGTTGCAACCACTAGATCTGAATCAATACCTACAGACCAGGTATCTCTGCTGTCATTAGTAGTACCGGTCTTGGTTGCAATGTTGACATTAGGGAATAATCTACCAATTCTTCGTCCTGTACCTATCTTAGTAGCTTCAGTCATCACATACATGGTTAGATATGAGTCTCTAGGATCAAGTGTTGGCTTTACTTTGGAATTGGCACGCTCATATACAATCTTGCCATCTTTTACAACAGTGCGCAGTGTAGTTAAGTCTTTATAACTACCGTCTGTTGCTAAACTTGTATAAATCTGAGTTACCTCAAATGGGGTTAACTCAATGGTTCCTAACAGCATTGATGGATAGAATGGAATTCTGCTCTTCTCAATGCCAACGTTCATCAATGTATCTCTTACATGGTTTAAACCTACTCTCATACCAATCTTAACTGTAGGTACATTCATAGAACGGGCCATAGCTACATAAGTAGGAATTCTGCCGTGGTACTTCTTGTCATCATTGTGAGGTTGCCATAATTTACCGTCAGCTAATTTTACGGTAATAGGAGCATCATTAACCATAGTGCCGGTATGAATACCATTATGGAAAGCGGTTAAGTACACAAAAGGCTTAATAATAGAACCTACCTGACGCTTACCTTCCATCACACGGTTAAAGCCAGCATACTGTGGAGTTCTACTGCCAACCACTGCTGAGACTTCAGCTGTACGCCATGAACTTACCACCATTGCTGCTTCCATACCACGAAGACCTGTTTCTTTTTCAATGGCGTTTAACTCATTTTGGACAGCATCTTCAGCTGACTGCTGAGCCTGAGGATCAAGACTTGTAAAGATCTTGATACCGTTACCTGATAGGAAATCAGGACCGAACTTTGAAGAAATCTCTTTCTTTAACACGCCCATAAAAGCTGGTGTCTTAGAATAGTTCATTGAACCACGCTTAATTACACCTAAAGGTCGGGCTGAATACTGTTCAAACTCGGTATCGTTGATGATACCTCTATTTCTTAAAACAGCTAGTACGGTATTACGTCTTTCTAAGGCCTGATCAGGATGTCTCCATGGGTCATAATAAGAAGGGCCTTTAATAATACCTACAAGTAAAGCCATCTGATCCTGAGTTAACTCAGAGATTGGTACTCCAAAATAAAAATATGAAGCAAGACCAAAACCATAGATACCCGCAGGTCCATTTTGACCTAAGTAAATTTCGTTCATATAAGCTTCTAAGATCTGATCTTTAGTATATCTATGGTTCATGATAAGAGCCATGATGATCTCTTTGAACTTACGGGTATAACTCTTTTGAGAATTTAGAAAATAGTTTTTAACTAGCTGCTGAGTAATTGTAGAACCGCCTTCAACAACAGAGTGAGCGATAGCATTCTTTATAAAGGCTCTAGCAATAGCAAAGAAGTTAACACCAATATTTGTTCTGAAAGAACGATCCTCAATTTCTAATAAAGTTGTAACCAGAGCTTCTGGTACCTCTGACAACTGAATAAAGATTCTGTCTTCTTTAGGATCAATACGGTTGATTCTGTCTAAAAGTACTGGATCCATTCTCACATAACCTAATTCCTCATGAGAGTCTGCATTGATGATCTGAGCTACTCTCTGACCGTTAAAGGTTACCAATAAAGATACCGTGTTTTCAGCGCCATCAGGAAATTCAAAAGGTCGGCGCAGAATAACTACACGACCAGTCTTAGGATTGGTTGCATACTCACCTGGCTTTTGAGGATTATTTACTTTTCTGTATTTTAAGAGCTTTAGCTCATACTCCATCTGTTTTAAAGACAGTTTCTGATCTGGATACAGCTCTAGAGGTCGTGAGTAGACTACCGCAGGTAGTACCCATTTATCATCAACTCCAAACTTTGATAAAACAACAGAGTCAAAGTAGACAAAAAGCAGAGCTAAAATTACAACACCAACTACGCCTACCTTTAAGCCAAAATAAATTAACTTCTTTTTAATGCTCTTTTCTTTTTTAGGCTTTTTATCCTTTTTATTTGGATTTTCGTTATTATCTTGAGCATTTACGCGCTCATTTGAGGTATTTCTTGATTGCTTAAAAGAATTATCCTGGTATGAGTTATCTGAAAAATTGTTTTGAGAATAGTTATTCTCAGAATAATTACTCTGACAAAATGAAGGCTCTGTAAAGCCATCATCATTCTCAAGATTATTAGAGATACTGCGATCACCAAAGGTAGGTTCTGGTCGATTTGGATCTTCTTTTGTAGGATCTATTCTGTCAATACGGTCTTCAGAATCTACAGCGCTAAAGCCCTTTAAAAAATCGTCACTATTATTGTTATTCATTTCATTCTTTCTTAAAAAGTTTACGCTGTATTATAGCAAATGAACATGATTTAGAACGCTTTAAATAGGGGAAATATGAAAACTTAATTATACAAAGTAGAACTTATCAAGGTTAAGAGAAAATAAAAGCAAAATATATTTAGCAAAAACGAAACATACATCAATGAAATTGTGGATTTTATCTGTGTTTTTAGATCATGCGTCAAATAATCAATATCTATCCTTGATAGATAGTAAATAATAAAGCATAATTGCTCACTCAAAGAGAACCTAAAAATTTGGTTCTTTTATTTAAACAAATGATACTTAATACTTACACTGTATTTTTGGACAGTAATTAAGTTAAGGAAGAAGAATATGGCTGACAATGAAAAGACTGCTACTGCAATCGACTCTATGGGCCCTTTAGCAATCGCTGGTGTTGAACCTTACCAAGAACAACCTGGCGAAGAGTATATGAACGAGAAGCAGAAGGCTCATTTCAAAAAGATCCTGACTGCATGGCGCGATCAGCTACGCAATGAAGTAGATCGTACCGTAGGTCATATGAAGAGCGAGGCTGCAAATTTCCCAGATCCTCTAGATAGAGCATCACAGGAGGAAGAGTTTGCTCTTGAGTTACGTGCACGTGATCGTGAACGTAAGTTAATCAAGAAGATCGAAAAGACTTTAGCAAAGATTGATAATGATGAGTTCGGTTACTGTGAACAGTGCGGTACCGAGATTGGTATCAAACGTCTAGAAGCAAGACCAACAGCTGATTTATGCGTAGACTGCAAGTCATTAGCAGAAATCAAAGAAAAACAGCTTCAAGGCTAATCAGATTTAAAAGAAATGCAGGTGACTATATGTCGCCTGTTTTTTTATCAGCTATGTACATCGGACGCTTTGCCCCATCCCCTTCAGGAAGACTTCATTTTGGCTCTTTAGTTGCAGCCTTAGGTTCTTATCTTAGAGCGCGTCATGAAAACGGGCGTATTCTTTTGCGAATCGAAGATCTTGATTTTTACAGATGTAAAAAAGAATACACCAATCTGATTATCAATGAGCTTCATACTTTAGGCTTTGAATATGATGGTGTTCCTTATATTCAATCAGAACACACCGATGTGTATCTTGAAAAAGCAAAAGAGCTCATATACAAAGGTGAAGCTTATTACTGTCACTGTACAAGGGCAATGAAAAAGATAGAACCTTGTCATTGTAAGAACTTACATTTACAGCAAACAGAGAACACAAACTACGCCTTAAACTATGAGGTAAAGGACGTTTGTAATAACACCTTTGTGGATGTGCTTTTAAACAAGGTACATACTGACTATACAAACAATGAACTTACTTTAATTAGGGCTGACAAAGTGATATCTTACAATTTAGGTTGCGTTGTTGATGACATTCTAGAAGGCGTAACTGAGATTGTAAGAGGTGCTGATTTAATTGATATCACGCCATCTCAAATCTCACTTTATAAAAGCTTTGATAAAGAAGCACCACGTTATCTGCACTTACCTTTGATTATGCAGGATAGCAAAAGAAAGCTCTCCAAACAGAACCATTCCCCTGCTGTACTTGATCTTGCAGGTCCGCAGCAACTGCTGATTACAGGTCTTAAACTTCTAAATCAGGAAACAGATGATCTTAATGAAAAGATGTCTGTTAAAAAGATCCTTTCTATGGCAATAGACCGTTTTAATGTTAAAAACATCAGTAAAGAGCCTTTACTGTTAACAAATATGATGTAAAACAACAATTACTTTTACCTGCGTCGCTGTTTGATCTTGAAAAACATTAAATTTTGATTTGTCGATTTGT
>ULKN01028561.1_pt1 | contig 16336 bp, 18 predicted proteins | sample 1951171 | NCBI WGS metagenome assembly ULKN01 (sample SAMEA4835502, study PRJEB28245) | human gut metagenome | biome: gut microbiome; material: fecal sample | place: Denmark | collected 2008
TAATTATTATGCCGGAGCTGCAATGAAGTTTTCTTACAGCGAAAGAGAGCATCGGGGTCGGAACCAATTCGGGATAAATATATACTTTTATTCCGTTTGCGGCGAGCACGCCTGCCGCGCCCTTTGCGAAAACATCAGAGTTGATTCTCGAGTCGTGCGCTATCGCGACGGACGGGGAATCATACTTTGCGTTGAGATAATCCGCCAGACCCTGGGTCGCTTGGTTGACGGTGAAAACATTCATTCTGTTTGTGCCTGCTCCGAGAACTCCGCGCAGACCGCCCGTGCCGAATTCGAGCGCACGGTAAAATCTATCCGATATCTCATCTTCTTTGCCTTCAATGGCGGAAAGTTCGTCATGAAGTTCAGCATTGCCCTCGGTCTTTTTCAGCCAGAGGTCATAGAGATCTTTGATTTCCTGTTTCATTGTTCTGCTCCTTTCGAAAGCCGGTGGCATCGGCTTACTCATATAATATTATAATACCTTTATATCTTTTCATCAACCACTATTTGAGCAAATTTACCATTTGTTTATTTTATCCGGCACATAAATTTATAGTCTTGCCGTCTGTCTTTTATGCGTCATGTGTGGTATAATTAACGGCAGTATTAATAAAGCCATGTAAAAAAATGTTTTTTGCGTTTAATCGGAGATAATACTATGGAGAAAGAAACAAACAGCTTTTCGCAGGGACTGCGCGACGGCATGCCTATATGCTTAGGCTATCTGTCGGTCGCCTTTGCGTTCGGAATATTCACGGTCAGCCATGGACTCACGGCGTGGGAAGCCGTAATGATCTCGATGACAAATGTCACATCCGCCGGGCAGTTGGCGGCGGTGCCGATAATCGCGGGCGGCGGATCGCTGTTTGAGCTGGCGCTGACGCAGTTTGTTATCAATATGCGCTATTCGCTCATGTCCGTCTCGCTCTCGCAGAAGCTCGGAAAGAGCGTGAGATTGATTGACAGATTTTTAATATCGTTTGTCAATACAGATGAAGTTTTCGCGGTCGCTATCTCAAAAGGCGCGCCGCTCGGCAGAAAATATCTCTATGGATTGACTCTAACTCCCTATCTCGGCTGGAGTCTCGGTACTCTCCTGGGTGCGGTCGCCGGAAATATCCTGCCCGCAATGCTCGTCTCCGCTCTCGGAATCGCGATATACGGAATGTTTATAGCGATAATAGTCCCGCCCGCGAAAAAGAGCCTGCCGACTCTGCTCTGCATCTTGACTGCAATCGCTCTAAGCTGTGCATTTAAATTTATTCCCGTGCTCTCGAAAGTGCCGAGCGGATTCGCTATAATTATCTGCGCCGTTGCGGCGAGCGTGCTGTTTGCGCTCGTGGCTCCGATAAAAGAGGAGCAGACAGAGGAGGTGAGCACCGATGAATAATTATATTCAGTTTTTCTCGGGTCTTGCCGTCATGGCGGGAGTTACATATCTCGTCAGGATGCTCCCGCTCGTCTTGGTCAAGAAAAAAATAGAAAACAGATTCATAAATTCTTTTCTCTATTATGTCCCGTATGCAGTGCTCGCCGTTATGACAGTTCCCGCGATATTTTCATCCACAGCGAGTCTCCCGAGCGCGATAGCGGGTTTTGTCGTAGCTTTGATTCTCGCATATTTCGAGCGCGGTCTGCTTACCGTCGCCGCCGCGTCCTGCGCCGCCGTGTTCATAGCGGAGCTGATAATGAAATTCATTCACTGAGGTAATATAAAATGGTACTGCGCGAAGTTTCTAAAATAGATGTAAATTATGTAAAAAAGCTATATAAAGAGGCTTTTCCGATAAGAGAGAGAATGCCTTTTTCGAGGCTTTTAAAATTACAGAAGAATAATATAATAAAAATGTTCGCCGCATATGAAAACGGCGAGCCCTGCGCTCTCGCGATAACCTGCACGGGCAGCAAATCGGTGCTTCTGATGTACCTCGCCGTTGACGGCAACAAACGCGGTCAGGGACTGGGTTCAAAAATCATTCCCGCCCTGTGCGAGACTTTCCCGCGCCGCAATCTCCTGCTCGAAATAGAAAAACCGGACGAAAACAAGCCGATAACTGTTCGCAGAAAGGAATTTTATCTTCGCTGCGGACTTCGCGAGACGGGGACGGATATATCTCTCGCCGGAGTTCCGATGGAGATTCTCATAAAGGGCGACGGTGAGTTCGACAAATACGAATATATAGATATCTACCGCAAACACTTCGGAAGAAAAATGGCGAAGCTGCTGCTGAAAATCAAATAAATTAAGCCGGAAGAAAAATCTTCCGGCTTTGCTTTTTATATATTTATTGTTTCTTCAACCGGCTCCGCTTCAATCGCCGGCTCTTCGATTTCAATCGTCTTTTTCTTTTTGCTGTTAAACACGCCGTCAAACTTTTTGCACAGTGCGTTTATTCTTATCAGCCTGAAAAGCTGTATTCTCAGAAGATCTATTACTATACATATTATAAATACAGCGAGCGAAACGCCTATTATGCCGAGTATGATAATCACCGGGTTCTCTTTGTTGAGAAAGTCCGCAATGCCGCCTATCACATAGTCAAAAACAAACGGATTGGTGTGTATAAGATAAACTCCGAGCGCGGCGGGAGTTATAAAATTTATGAACTTTTCGCCTCTTTCTCCGAAGCTGAGTTTTGAGAAGAAAATAAAAAGAAAAACTGCGCAGAGGATAATAAACGGTGAAGTATATTGAAGATAATTCACATTGACTTTTAAAAAGTTCTTCATTACAAATTTAAAATAAAAACTGAAGAAGAAACTTCCGGCGGCGCAGAAAACATATAAAAGCAATGTTATATGCTTCTTCATTTTTTCGCCGACGCGGTATTTTTTCATATATGCGCCGAGCAGATACATTATTGCAAGCCACAGCGCGCTGTAGCCGTTATTAAGCTTGAATGAATCTTCCCTTATTAAAAAAGCAAGAGAGGACAACACAAAAATGCAGCCGAGCACTGTTTTGAATATAAATTTATCCGCTTTCTCAGCAAAAGAATTTAGCGCCGGGATAAACAGATACATAAAGAAATAAGACGTCATGTACCAATATTTTCCCGACACTATCGGGAAAAATGAAAATACAATGTTCTTCGCGCTGAAAAGCTCCAAATGAGTCGGTATCATTATCGCGGAAATAACAACACTGTAAAACAGAATTTCAAACCACAATTCTGTTATGCGCGAAATTCTAAGCTTCTTTCCATACATCAGATAGCCCGTTGTTATTGCATAACAGTTCACGGCGCAGAAGTTCATGTTCTGCAAAAAATATGCGCCGAAAAAACGGGCGCCCACAACATTATAGACCACTCCTCCTCTGCCTATAATATGGAGCACCACTATCATGAACATTGAGAAAAGCTTGAAAAGATTTATGCCGCTGTTGATCTTTTTCATTTGTTATTCCTTATTCAGATATTTGAAAGACTGTCAACATACTCTGTTCGCTTGAGCAGCGTTGACGACGATATCTGTGAAATATAGACGTGCGTTTTTCCGTCTCTGCCTATGCAGACTATAAACGATTTCGGAAGATCGGTGCATACATTAGTGACGCAGCCGTCCTTTTCAGCCTTCGCGAGATAATCGCGCGTAGCTTTTGAAACAGTCGAAGTGTCGAGGTCAAATATTCCGACTATCTCGTCCATACTCACGACCTTGTCCTGACCGAGATGAAGATACATCAGTCTCCCTCCTCATATTTCATTTATACTGCCATCAGTCATTTCAAACGCCTTGCCTTTTTGAAGCCGCAGCAGCTGGGACGGATCGCAGCAGGTTATGAAAACCTGTCTTTTTCCGAGGCGTTCGAGCAGCAGTTCCTGACGCCCGTCGTCAAGCTCGCTCATAACATCATCGAGCAGAATTATCGGGCTTTTGTCCGTGATTTTTTCGAGTATATCCGCTTCGGCTAATTTTAGCGAGAGGGCACAGGATCTCTGCTGACCCTGCGAGCCGTAGATGCGGGCATTCCTGTTGTTTATAAAAAATGAAAGATCGTCTTTGTGCGGGCCGGTTCCTGTAAACTGGCGGCGAATATCAGTCTCGCGATTTTTTTCGAGCTCGTCGAGCATAGTCTGCGCCGCCGATTGTTCGTCAAAATCGGTAGCTTTGCAGAATGTATCATATTTTACCGTCAGCTTTTCGCGCCCGGCAGTTATTCCGGAATAGTTTTCTGCCGCCTGCTTTTTTATCATGTCGAGATATTCAAAGCGGTAGCGAAGTATTTTTGCTCCGAGAGCGGACAGCTGTGCGTCCCATGAGAAAAACATATCGGAGCTTATATTCCCGCTCGCCGCAGCCTGACGCAGCAGCGCGTTGCGCTCGGAGAGAGTTTTGATATATTTTGAAAGTATCCCTGCGTAGTTGGGCTTGACAAGGCTTATAGCTATGTCTATAAACTTTCTGCGCTCGCCCGGTCCGTCCTGGACTATAGACAGCGTTGCCGGGGAAAACAGAACAGCAGGGAATTCGCCGATAAGTCTGCGCGGAGTGTCTTTATGAACGCCGTTTATCCACACATTCTTTTTATCCGTCAGTTCGAGCCGCGCCGTCTGATCTCTGTCAAATGCAAAAAAGCTTATATCGAGCATACTGCGCTCGCAGTTCTCGCGTATAAGCTGGGAATTTTTCCTTGTCCTGAAGCTGTGGCAGCCGGTGAATAGCCAGATGCTCTCAATGAGATTCGTCTTGCCCTGACCGTTTTCGCCGAAGATTATATTTATAGACCTGTCCGGCGAAAATACTGCATTTTCAAGATTGCGGAAGTCTTTTGCATTGTGCTGTGTTACATACATATCAGATAACTTTGTATATTTTATGTTCAAACTCAGCCGTATCTCCCGGACGGAGCTTCTTGCCGCGCGAAGTGCAGACTTCGCCGTTGACTTTCACTTCTCCGTCCTGGATAACGAACTTTGCGTGTCCGCCGGTCACAACTGCATCGCAGAGCTTCAGAAAAGCGTCGAGACGGATAAACTCGGTGTCTATCTTTTTCTCCGTGACCGGTTTCTCTTTTATTCTGACTTTGAGTTTTTTAACCATTTCTATCCTTCTTACTCAGTCTTTATTCTAACGGGCAGCACGAGGAACAGGAAGCTGTCACCCTCGGGCGGAAGGATTATTATCGGCGAGACGGGGCCGTTGAGCTTAAAATTGACTTCGTCTGTATCCGCAACGCGCAGTGCGTCGGTCAGATACTTATTATTGAAACCTATTTCAACATCGTCGCCGTCTATCTCTGCCGAAACGCTGTCGCTCGCAGTACCGAGCGAGGTGACGCTCGAGAGTCTTATCATATTGTCGGCGAAAACGCACTTGATGGGGCTCTTATACTTCTCGCTGATAATGAGCGAAGCGCGGTCGATCGAATTTATCATGTCGCGGGTGTTGACTCTGACTCTTGTTGTGCATTTGGGCGGAATAGCGGATTCATAATTTAAGAATTCGCCCTCAAGAAGTCTCGAAACGACGCTGTAAGAGCCGATTTCAAAGACTATATGTCTCTTACCGACTCCAAGCGAGATAGTTCCGTCATCGTCGTTCATCAGCTTCATTATTTCAGAAAGCGTCTTCGCGGGGACGATAAATGAGATATCATCGCCGGAATAGTCTATATTCTCTTTTCTGACGGCGAGTCTGAATCCGTCGATTGCAATGAGCTTCAGTATATTGCCGTTGATATCAAACTTGACGCCTGTGTGAACGATCTTGCTGTCGTTGACTGCGACGGCGAATATAGTCTGCCTGACCATATCTTTTAAAACGCCCTGATTGATAACAATAGGATATCCGCCGGAGACTGACGGGAGCTCGGGATATTCCTCAGCGCTCATGCCGATAAGCGAATATTTTGCGTTGCCGCTGACGATGCTTGCAAGAAGTCTCGCGTCGGACTCAAAGCGCACGCTCTCGCCGGGGAGCTTGCGCAGAATGTCGCAGAGAATGCGGGCGTTGATAATTATCGAGCCCTCTTCTTCGACTGTCGCCTTTATTGCGGTATTTATGCCGAGTTCAAGGTCATAGCCCGTGAGAATAAGCTGACCGCTGACTGCTTTTATGAGAATACCTTCTACTGCGGGTATCGATGTTTTGGTCGATACTGCTCTCTGCACGTTGAGGCAAGCCTCGGAGAGCTCCGCCGTGCCGCAAACAAATTTCATGAAAGATCCTCCCTGTCTGTGAATAAATAAATATTATATTTAGTAGTAGTAGTAGAGGGTGTTGAAAGTGAGGAAAAGTGCCTCTGTCCCTTTACTGTCAATGAAACCGCGATTTTGAGTTTTCCACATCGGATGAGGAAAAATTTTATTTTTCCACACACTTAAAAACACCGATGTGGAAAATGTGGAAAAACGGTATGTGGAAAATTAAAAGAATGTGGAAAACTTTTCTTTTTATCAGAGCTCTTTTCTGCCCTCGATAGCCTTTGTGAGAGTGAAGTTATCGGCATATTCAAGATCCGCGCCGACGGGGATTCCGTAAGCGAGGCGCGATACTTTCACTCCGAGCGGCTTTACAAGCCTTGAGATAAACAGAGCTGTGACATCGCCCTCGGCTGTCGGATTAGTAGCCATGATAAGCTCTTTTACTTCGCCGTCGCCAAGTCTGTTGACAAGCTCTTTTATGCAGAGATCGTCCGGACCGACTCCGTTCATCGGGGATATCAGCCCGTGGAGAACGTGATATACTCCGCCGAACTCGTGCGTGCGCTCGATAGCCATGACCGCTTTCGGGTCTTCGACAACGCAGATAACGCTCTTGTCCCTCGACGGGCTCTTACATATCGGGCAGAGCTCCGCGTCGGTTAAGTCACAGCATATTGGGCAGCGGTGAATTTTTGTCTTCGCCTCAACTATCGTGTCGGCAAATTCTTTTGCCTGCTCGTCCGTCATCGAAAGAATATGATATGCGAGCCTTTGGGCGTTTTTTCTGCCGATTCCCGGCAGGCGCTCAAACTGCTCTATCAATCTCGCGAGCGGAGCGGCATTGTTCTGCGCCATATCAGAAAAGTCCGGGGATGGAAAGTCCGCCCTTGGCGCGCTCCATGCCCTGCTCCATAGCGTCGTTAGCCTTGCGCACGCTCTCGTTGAAAGCGGCGATTATCAGATCCTCGAGCATCTCCGGCTCTTCGGGGTCGATTATATCGGGAGCCATTTTTATGGAAACAGCCTCGTGGCGTCCGTTGACTGTCACTTCAACAGCTCCGCCGCCTGCGCTCGCGGTGAACTCGGTCTCTTCGACCTCCTGCTGGACGCGGGCCATCTCCTCCTGCATCTCCTGGATTTTCTTCATCATATTTGCACTGCCGCCCTGCTGGGCGCCGGGGATTCTTGCTTTCATGATTATTTCTCCTTACTTCAACTGTTTTTGAAATCGTTTATTTTTTTTATAAGCCCTTCGAGTGGGTCTTTGCCGCTGTGCTGTTCGGGGGCTTTATAAAGACCTATTTTATACCGTTTGCCGGTAACCGCGAAAATCGCTTTCATTAAGAGCACTGCGTGGGTGTCCTGCTTGATGAAAGACGAGAGCGCGGGATTCTCGCTCTTTATAAGAATAAAGTTGTCGCGCTCATATCCGCTCGCGCCGTTGAGTATTCCGTGGAGCGGCGCATCGACTTTCTGAAGCTCGTCCATGACCTCTGCCCAGCGGGAGAACTGAACTGTCTCTCCGTTCGTGCCTTCGGGTGATGGCGCGGGAGCGTGATGTTCAATAGGAGATTCCGTTTTCGGCTCGTGAGCCTTTTCTTTTATATCAGCTTTCTGCGGCTCGGGAGCTTTTTTCACTTCTTTCGCTTTTGTTTGCGGACGAGGCTCGGAAACGGCTGTTTTTATTTGTTCGGGAGCTTTCGGCTTATTTTCAACGGGCACAGCACTGCTTGCCGCCGTGAAATTGCCGGAAGCCAATTTCGCTTCGAGCACGGATATTCTTCTGAGCAGAGCGTCATTCTCCGAATCGAGCGACTCGGAGCAGAGCTTCACGAACGCCATTTCGAGAGGTATTCTCTTGTTAGACGAGCGCTTTATCTGCGAGAATGTGTCTTCGATAATATTTAAATCATAGAGAAGCTCTTCGAGCGGCAGTTTTTCCGCGAGAGCTTTCAGAGATTTCAGTTCATCGTCTGTAGCTATCAGAATGCTGTCCGCATTTTTGACCGTTTTGACTATCATCAGGTCGCGCAGATGGAACATGAACTCGGAGCAGAGACGCTCCATATCGCAGGAGTTCATGTGCAGTTCATTGATTATTCCGAGAGCGGAAGCGCAGTCCTTTTTAATTATGCATTCGGACAGGCGCATCAGATAGTCGCGCCCTGCGAGTCCCGCGCTCTTTGTAACGACTTCGCTCGTTATATGTTCGTCGACTGCACAGCATCTGTCGAGCAGCGAGAGCGCATCGCGCAGAGCACCGTCGGCGACCTTGGCTATGAGCGCGGCGGCATCCTCGTCTAAAACTATGTTTTCATGCTCGGCGACATATTGGAGTCTCGCACAGATATCCTCGGGTGTTATTCTCTTGAAGTCAAATCTCTGGCAGCGCGAAAGAATAGTCGCGGGGAGCTTGTGTACTTCTGTAGTAGCGAGGATAAATATAACATGCTTCGGCGGCTCTTCGAGAATTTTCAGAAGAGCGTTGAACGCGCCGGTCGAGAGCATATGCACCTCGTCTATAATATAGACTCTGTACTTCGCTTTAACAGGCGTAAAGTTTGCCTCGTCTCGAAGATCGCGGATATTGTCAACGCCGTTGTTTGAAGCGGCGTCTATCTCAATAACATCAAGCACCGAGCCGTTATCGATGCCGCGGCATATCTCGCACTCGTTGCAGGGGTCGCCGTCATGCGGCGAGAGGCAGTTGACCGCCTTTGAAAGAATCTTCGCGCAGGTGGTCTTGCCCGTTCCGCGCGAGCCGGTGAACAGATAGGCGTGGGCGACCCTGCCGCTGACGAGCTCATTCTTGAGCGTCGCGGTTATATGGGGCTGACCGTAGACCTCTTCAAAAGTCTGCGGACGCCATTTTCTGTAGAGCACGCGGTACATAACAGACCGTCCTTTAAAAATACTTTTTGATAAAAACAAAAACGAGCCTTTATCTTGGTCATGCGGCGGGCAGGCGGACTGTGGCGCACAGTGCAGACCGCTTAATGCTGCTCGGTTCCCCGCCTGACATGGTTCACGGCGCCCCGCCGCACAGGACCCGCCACGCCACATGACCAAAACAAAGCCTCGCTTAAGATGCTTATCAGGTTACTAAGATATTATAATATATATTTGAATCAATTACAAGTGCTATATACTATAATAATATGCAAAATTTTTTGTTTCCGGGGTTGTGTAATTTATCTTGAAAATTAAACAGCGAAGATTTGCTTTTTTAAAAGCCTGATTTATAAACAGATATTTACATCTTCCGGCAATATTCCTCCGATTTGTTTTATAAGCAATGTTTTCTGCTTTTCATGGGTAAACAAGTATGATATAATAAAAATATGTATAAGAAAGGAAGTCTTATCATGACAAAGCTCAAGAAATTCGGCGGAAAATACAAAGACGAGACCGTTGAGAGAATAGCGCGGTACTTCGGATTCAGCGCGGGTCTGCATTTCGGCACGGACAAGCCCGACGAGAGCCGAATGAAAGCGGCGAAAAAGACGCTCAAAGAGTGGACCCACGGAAACGGCGAATTATTTGTGATAGTTGACGAAAAAGATACAGTCGGCTTTGTCCATATAAATTACCGCACGGGCAACACCGCGTGGATAGAAGATATTTATGTTGACGAAACAAGACGCGGACAGGGAATCGCCACGCGCGTTATAGGTCTTGCGGAAGATAAGATAAAATTCCACAGAGGCTATACTTCGATCTGCCTCGAAGCTTCGCCCGATAACAAAGCTGCGCTCGCGCTCTATCATAAGCTCGGCTATATCACTCTCGGCATGATAACCGTGCGCAAAGAGATATATAAAAACGACAAAAAGAACGAAACCGAGCTTTTCGGACTGACTTATAAATACTGAGGTGCAGCATGGAATACAAATTCAATCATTTTAACTTCAATGTAAAAAATCTCGACGAGAGCATAAAATTCTATAACGAAGCTCTCGGACTCAAAGAGATCCGCCGCAAAGAAGCGTCGGACGGCTCTTTTACAATAGTTTTCATGGGCGACGGCAGCGGCACTTTTTCTCTTGAGCTCACCTGTCTCAAAGATCACCCGCAGGCATATGATTTGGGCGAATGTGAATTTCATCTCGCGCTGACTGCGGACGACTACGAGGCCTCGCTCAAAAAGCATAAAGAGATGGACTGCGTCTGCTATATAAACGAGGGCATGGGGATATATTTTATCGCCGACCCGGACGGATATTGGATAGAGATAATCCCGAAGAGGTAAGCTATGACAAAAAAGCAAAAGGCCGCCCTCGCTGTGGCGGCGCTCGAAAAAGAATATCCGGATGCTCTGTGTTCGCTTGAAGAAAAGGAGCCTTATCGCCTGCTGATAGCGGTCAGACTCTCGGCTCAGTGTACCGACGCGCGGGTAAATTTAGTCACCCCCGTGCTCTTTGAGCGATTCCCGACGCTCGAGAGCCTCGCTTTCGCCGATGTTGCCGAGGTCGAGGAGATAGTCCACCCCTGCGGATTTTTCCGCGCAAAGGCGAACGACATAGTTTCGATGAGCCGGATACTCATTGAAAAATATGATTCAAAAGTGCCGGACACTATCGAAGAGCTTGTCAAGCTCCCGGGAGTCGGCAGAAAAACGGCGAACCTCATAGTCGGCGATGTCTACGGCAAGCCCGCAGTCGTTGCGGACACGCATCTTATCAGAATAACAAATTTGCTGGGGCTTGTTGACACAAAAGACCCGGCAAAAGTAGAAAAAGAGCTGAAAGCTCTGCTCGATCCTAAAAAGAGCAACGATTTCTGCCACCGCTGCGTGCTTCACGGCAGGGCAGTGTGCATCGCACGCAGACCGAACTGTCCCGCCTGCGTGATGAACGGATTTTGCAGCTATTATTTAAAGCAGAAATGATATCAGCGCCGTCACCGCAGCTCCCGCGAGCGCGGAGCAGGCGAATTTCAGCGCGGAGATAATTTTTCTCTTCTTGAGCTTGCTTGCCGGAGGAATACCCGCGCTGTCGGCTATCAGACCTGCCCGCTCGCGCAGCGTACCCTCGCTCGTTGCGGCGTATTCGGGTTTGACGAAAAACAGCACTTTTTCAAAATATTCGCATTTGGTCTGCGTTATCTCTATGACCTGACGGTTCACACCTTTTATCATTTTTTCTTGCCCTCCGAATGTCATGTGTTGATTATTTTTGACTTTTCGGGCGTGAAATATACCGACGGGCGGAGAAAAGCCGATTATACGAACTGTAATCATACTTTCGCGCGTGATATGTGGAAAACTATGTGGAAAATGTTGATAACTTCTTCAAAAACGCTTGAAAAACCTTGACAAGCTGATGTGGATAGATAAATCAAAGTCGAAAATATATACAATTTGTTATATTTTCTTTACTTCTGAATTTAAATATATTTCGCTTATATAACAAAAGGAGCGGATTTGAGTTGGATTGTGACAAAATTTTGCAGACGGACGGCGGAAGCATAATAACCGGGCTTCGCTGTTTCAGCCTGCCGCTGATACTCGACTGCGGTCAGGCGTTTCGCTGGAGCGAAAATGCGGACGGCAGCTGGAGCGGAGTGGCGATGAACCGCGAGCTCAGATTAAAGCAGGATGGAGATAGATTATTTTTTGAAAACACGACGCCCGACGAAATAAAAAACATATGGATAAAATATTTTGACCTCGGCCGCGACTATACCGCGATATGCGAGTGCCTGAGCGCGGACGAAAATCTCAAAACAGCGTGCTCGGAATATCCGGGGATAAGAATATTAAAGCAAGACGAGTGGGAGACGCTCTGCTCGTTTATTATTTCTCAGAATAATAATATACCGCGAATAAAGGGCATAATCGGCAGGCTCTGCGAAAACTTCGGAGATAAGCTTCCCGGCGGGGGATATTCGTTCCCGTCCGCCGAAAAATTGGCTTCTCTCGAATCAGACGATCTCGCTCCGCTGAGAGCGGGATTTAGAAATAAATATATAATCGACGCCGCGCGCAAAGTCGCGGGCGGTGAAGTGAATCTGTCCGCGCTCAGAAATGCTTCTGATAACGAAGTGCGCGAAAGCCTTTTGAAAATAAAAGGCGTCGGCGCGAAAGTTGCGGAGTGTACATTATTATTCGGCTTCGGGCGCGTTGATGCGTTCCCGATAGATGTCTGGGTGCGCCGCGTTGTCGGCGAACTCTACCCAAACGGTCTGCCCGAGTGCATGGACGGAGTGCGCGGAATAGCGCAGCAGTATCTGTTCCACTGGCGCAGGCATCTTGAGGAGGACGAGAAGAAAAATGCAGGCTGATATTCTCTCCGCCGAGGAGATAAAAAAATATCTCACAAAAGAGCGAAAAAATAATATCGCCGTCTTTGACACGGTGGATTCAACGAACACTATCCTAAAAAATTGGTGCGCCGAGGGAAAAGCCCGACCAGGCGACTGCGTGACAGCCGACTGCCAGACGAAAGGACGCGGCAGGCGCGGCAAGCGATTTGAATCGGACAAAGGAGTAGGAATTTATCTCTCTTTTTTGCTCGGTACGGGCGACGCGACCCCGGATGAGATAAGCGAGATAACCGCGTGGGGCGCGGTTGCGGTGCGCCGCGCGATAGAAAAAGTCTGCCACGCGGGAAGCAAAATAAAATGGGTCAATGACATAGTTTGCGGCAGGATGAAAATATGCGGCATACTCACAGAGATGACCTCGGCGGGTCCCGTGATGGGAATTGGCATAAATGTGAATCAAAGCGAAGACGGATTTCCGCCCGAGCTTCGCAATATTGCTTCGTCTCTGAAAATAATATGCAAAAGAGAGTTTTGCAGGGCGCAGATAATTGCCGCCGTTATCGAAGAGCTCAATTTGATAAACGCGGGATTTCCCGAAAAAAGAGAGGAATATCTAAAAGAATACCGCGAGAACTGCGCCGTTATCGGCGAGGAGATAAGCATCGAGCGCGGCGAAGAAATAAAAAAAGGACTCGCCGTGGGAATAGCGCCGAATTTCGGGTTGGAAGTTATTTTTGAAAACGGAAAGCGCGAAGTAATAACCGACGGCGAAGTGAGCGTAAAAGGATTTTACCCGGCAAATAATATCGGGAGAGAATAAATTGACGGAGGGTACAAAATGAACAAACACAGAAAAGGGCTCTATATTATTTCAGGACTTTTCTATCTTTTCTTCTCGGGCGCGCTCGCGCTTTATCCGACCAAGACGACGGTCGGCGCTACAATTTCGATGATAGCGGGCGCGGTTCTGACGCTCGCGGCGGCAGTTTCTTCATTTATACTTGCGGCGCAGTCCGGCAAGAATCCGAAGGATTCCGCAGTCCGCACTGTTGTTATGCCGATATGCTTCGTCGGCTTCGCGGTAATTCTCGCGGCTGATATCATAAACACCGCCGTGCATTTTGAAACGGCGTTCGACGCAGTCAGAATCATAGCAGAACTAATAGGCGCGGCGGGACACATTGCCGCAGCCGTTATCATGTTCAAAAATAACATGGTATTCATCCGAAGAAATAAAATTGCATATGCCGTGTTCGCCGCGATGACGGGAAATCCCGCTTCCATATTTGTCTCCGGTGCGTTCGCGCGCGAAAGAGCGGACGGCGAATGCAAAAAGCTCCGCAAGGCGGGTGTTATCGAGCTTATCGTCGGCGCAGTAATTATCGTTGCGGCATACATAATAACCAATCTCACTCTGCCGAGCGACACGTTCCGCGCTGTGACCGACTGGCTGTTCCTCTGCCTGACTCTCGTTACCGACATGGGTCTTGCACTCATCGCCGTCTCGACTCCGAAAGACAAAAAGAAAAAGGCGAAGAAAAAATAAAATTATGTGGAATAAAATTTCAGGCAAGGAAGATATATCGGCTCTCATGAATAGAATGTACAGTTTCCATGACAGCTGCATCAAAGAGATGTATTATATAAGCGGAGCATATACTACTGCGGAAAAAAGCATGTATCCTATCAACGACCGACGCACACTGCGCGTTTTGATACAAAGTCAAATCGATTCTTCGGCTGCAATCGAGCTTGAGTTTTCCGGGCTTATATCTTTGTCGCTCCGTCCGACTGACGAAAAATACACCTGCGAAATCTTAGAAGCGTCGCTCGAAGAGAAAGGCGGATATTTTATATGGAAAGACGATATAGATTTATCCGAAGAGTCGGATCAGTGCGGCACGGTGATATGCTCCGAAAGACTCAGTTGGCGCGAAATAAAAAGCGTATACGGCAGTGACGAATTCTATTTGCCGGCAGAATAAATGGAGGAAATGAAAATGAAGAAGAATGAGACATACGATATTTTTGTTTGTATATCTTTTAGTCTTGCCGTTATATGCGCGTTGTCCGTTTTCTTTGAAAATTTTATACCGTATAATGCAATCGTTTTCGGCGTATCGCTCGGTTCTGTTTGGCTTCGGGCTGTTGCCGCAGTTATTCTTTTGGCGACATCTACAGTCTCGGTAAAACTGAGAATTGACTCAAAACACGGAAAAGCCGAAAAGAAAACGGCAATAATTGCAGCGAAGATAATTTTTCCTGCCATTGCCGTGACTGTCTGCGCAAATGCTGTGATAAGCGTTCTCAAAAACGGTCTTTCTTACTCTATACTGCCGATAGTTGCGGCGATATTGAGTGTTATCGGTCATGCGGTGAGTCTTGCGCTGATAATAAAGGGAAAAGAAGGCACGGCAAAATTTGTTTTTGCCGTCATGACGCTGTCTTTGGTATCTATAACAATTTGTTTCTGTGCCGACAGCGGGCAAAAAACAATATCAAAAAGCAAAAGAATTTTAATATTCGTTTTTGATATTTTGTTATTTCATTTGGTACCAAATTTTTTAAAAAGCGGCAATTTGTGGATAGCTTTCGCGCTGATGATAGTGATGCTTGCCTTGTATATACCGGAGCTTTTATCTTTTTACGAAACAAAGCCCGAATTGTCAGGCGATGATCCATTCAAAAAGGCGAACGAAGTAAAAGCAGCAAGCGCAGAAGAACTTAAAGAATACAAAAAAGAACTTGACCGAATGAAAGAAGCGAAAAAATGAACAGACGAAATATACTTCTCTATACCCTCGCGGGCGTGTTTTCTGTTATCGGCGCGCTGACAAACGGCATCTCGCCGTTTTTAGCCGATAGCCCGGCGGCGGAAAAAATCGTCTCGCTGTGTTTGGCGATCATATTAATACTCATAGGCGTTTCGGCAATAACCGCATCGTCGCGAATCAAGAAGAGCGGGAATGCAGACTTACTCCTGACGGAAAAAATAATGCCCGCTTTGCTTTGCGTTATGGCAATATTTATATTAGTGGATGCGGCGGTGTGCATACCGAATTTCAACGGTCTCACAAGCGGAGTGCGCATAGCGGGGGATATAATAAATGCAATCGGCTTTGCGTCCTGCGGCATCCTGATGCTCAAAAACAACAGGAGCGAAAAAAACACGGTGCTGTATATTATTCTCTCCATGCTCTCAGGCAGTATCTCGCCGATAATGATAACTGCGGCGTGGCTTGCGCTCCCGTATGACCCCGACCGCGAACGCTCGCGCAGAAAAGCGCGAAACGGACTGATAATAGCATTCTTCGTCGTTCTCGTGACATATGCGGCGGTCTATATCGCACTCGGACAGGAGACGGCGCAGAACATCGGACTTTCGGAGCTGTATATAAAAGTAATGTCGGCGCTGTTCGTTGCGGTCATCGCTGTGTTCGCGTTTATCCCTTCGTCGAAATACAAACGTAGAGACAGCGCGGAAAAATAAAATATTTATTCAGCTTCGTTTCGGAAGATGCGCCGGGATGAAGCTGTTTTTTATTTCGGGATATTGCGGAGTGCATAGATTTTTATGCACCGTAGCTAAGAGCGGGACAAAATTTTTTGAAATATCTATTACCGATAGTTTGTAGGGACAGCCGCAAGGGCTGTCCCTACGAGTTGCAAAAGACAAGAATCACTGCTAAATTCGCGGGCTGATGATATCTGCCCCTACTGCACAATTTTGAGCGAAGCGAAACTCCGCTCTTGACAAACCACGCTTTTGGGACTAAAATTGAAAACGATTCTCAAATTCAGTTTGCGGCGGAATATTTCTTCTGTTTTCTGCCGAAGCTCAAAGAGGTGTTTTTTTATGGGTTACAACACAAAGCAGGGCGAATTGATTACATCTCTGCTTAAAAGCAGCGGCGGTAGGC
>ULKN01019334.1_pt1 | contig 16242 bp, 19 predicted proteins | sample 1951171 | NCBI WGS metagenome assembly ULKN01 (sample SAMEA4835502, study PRJEB28245) | human gut metagenome | biome: gut microbiome; material: fecal sample | place: Denmark | collected 2008
CATTGTACGCCGAAAGGCCGCAAAAGTCACCCTACACCGAATTTTCGGCTCTCTACAGTGATTCTACTCCGGGTAGAGTGATTTTTTTGAACTCTACCGGCTGTAATTCGACGTTTTTTGAAAATTTTTTCCTTTAACTCTTGATAAATCTTTCACAGACTGATATAATAATCGGGTAACCACTGATTTGGAAACACCAAAACAGGGAAAACCCCGAAAAACCGAAAGGAGATTTTTATAATGAACTATTCAGCAGAAGTTCAGGGAATGTGCTGTGTAGCCAAGGGTCCGAAACATGATCCGGCTCCGATTCCCGAAGAAGGCAAGTGGATCGCTGCAAAGCAGATCACTGATATTTCAGGCTATACCCACGGTGTGGGTTGGTGTGCACCTCAGCAGGGTGCCTGCAAGCTCTCTCTTAATGTTAAGGGCGGCGTTATCGAAGAGGCTCTCGTTGAGACTATCGGTTGCTCAGGTATGACACATTCCGCAGCTATGGCAGCTGAGATCCTTCCCGGAAAGACAATTCTTGAGGCTCTCAACACTGACCTTGTCTGTGATGCTATCAATACAGCTATGCGTGAGCTTTTCCTTCAGATCGTATACGGCCGTACACAGTCCGCCTTCTCAGAGGACGGTCTTGTAATCGGTGCAGGTATGGAGGATCTCGGTAAGGGCGCTCGCTCAATGGTCGGCACAATGTACGGCACAAAGGCAAAGGGCGTTCGTTATCTTGAGATGACAGAGGGCTATTGCACAAGAATGGCTCTTGACGCTGACGATCAGGTTATCGGTTATGAATTCGTTTCTCTCGGCAAGATGACCGACTTCATCAAGAAGGGCATGGAGCCGAACGAGGCATATGAGAAATCCAAGGGCACATACGGCCGCTTCGATGAAGCTGTTAAGTATATCGACCCGAGAAAAGAATAATTGAAGGAGGAATAACGCAATGGCACAGTTTGAAGGTTATGAGAGACGTGAGGCTAAGATCCTCGGCGTTCTTAAAGAATACGGTATTTCCTCCATCGACGAATGTAAGGAAATCACACTTGCAAAGGGTATCGACGTTGACCAGATCGTTCGTTCAACTCAGCCCATTTGCTTTGAAAATGCTATCTGGGCTTACACTGTAGGCGCAGCAATCGCTATCAAGATGGGTTGCACAAAGGCTGCCGATGCCGCTGCCGCTATCGGTATCGGTCTCCAGAGCTTCTGCATTCCCGGTTCTGTTGCCGAGAACCGTAAGGTTGGTCTCGGTCACGGTAATCTCGGTAAGAGACTTCTTTCCGAGGAGACAGAGTGCTTCGCATTCCTTGCAGGCCACGAGTCATTCGCAGCTGCAGAGGGTGCTATCAAGATCGCTCTTAATGCTAACAAGGTTAGAGTTAAGCCGCTTCGTGTTATCCTTAACGGTCTCGGTAAGGATGCAGCAATGATCATCTCCAGAATCAACGGCTTCACATACGTTGAGACAGAGTTTGATCCGTACACAGAAGAGGTTAAGGTTGTTTACGAGAAGGCATATTCAAACGGCCCGAGAGCCGATGTTAAGTGCTACGGTGCTGACAACGTTCCCGAGGGTGTTGCTATCATGAAGCTTGAGAATGTCGGCGTTTCAATCACAGGTAACTCAACCAACCCGACTCGTTTCCAGCATCCCGTTGCAGGCACATACAAGAAGTGGTGCGTTGAGAACGGCATTAAGTATTTCTCTGTTGCTTCGGGCGGCGGCACAGGCCGTACACTTCACCCGGACAACATGGCTGCAGGCCCGTCTTCATATGGTCTTACAGATACAATGGGTCGTATGCATTCCGACGCTCAGTTTGCAGGTTCTTCTTCGGTTCCCGCTCACGTTGAGATGATGGGTCTTATCGGTATGGGCAACAACCCGATGGTTGGTGCTACCGTTGCAACTGCTGTTGCAGTTGAAGAGGCTATGAAGTAAGCCTTATAAATCAACACTTTCAGAGCTTCGCTCACTTCGAGCGAGGCTCTTTTTCTGTCTCAAAATCGACGTTTCAAAATTCCCTCGGTCCTCATTTGTCCTCATAATTCGTATTTTGTCCTCTTTTTACAGCCCGAATTTTGAGGACAGAACAGCTTTTTCACCGCATAAAAAATATTCCCGCCGAAAAAACCACATTTTCGGCAGGAATGAATATTGATGTATATTTTTAAAATTTGTCTGTTCACTAAATGCACGAAGCGCCCGGTTGCTTAGATAATCCTTATAAATTTACCCTCCGAGATTTTATCGGCAGGGGCTTTTGTGTTAGTACGGCTAAAAGGCGAATAGAGGCATCGGGTTGATGTTTACAGTCCTCATAAACGGACTGAAAAATGGTGTTTTGAGAAATTTTGAGTTGATAAATCGGTCAAAGCCTGTTACACTGTTTGTAGAAAATAAAACAAGGAGGAAACAACGATGAATACAGAGTCTTATTACGAAAACGAGTTAGGGGGAAAAAATGAAAATGAAATCAGGTCAAAAATTCGCAGCCTGAAGAAAGAAATCAATCGTTTAAAGGATATCGCCGAGAATCCGTTATCGGACTGTTCCGCTTATGAGCCGAGTATAATTGAGCAGGTCGCCGAGAATCGTGAGCGTCTTGATAAAACGATTCAGGCACTTAAAGAACTCGGTTCGGAATATCAACCGACAAAAAGTGAAATCAAAGCAATTAAGTTTCAGGAAAACATTCCTCACATAAGGAGAATCGAAGCTTTTTGCGGAGCTTTTATACTTGGCTTCGCCGAGTATACGCTTGATATCAAAGGTGATGTTGCCGAATATAAGACAGAAATTATTGACAATGTGCTTGAACAGGGAAAAATTGAAAAAGAGACGTTGCTTGAAAACTTGAAATGCCTTAATTTGGGCGAATGGAAGCATTTATATGATTCGTTTGATTACGGTTATGTGGTTTTGGACGGCGAGTCATGGAGCGTAAAGTTCAAATACGATAACGGATGCAGACCGGTAGAATTCACAGGCAGAAATTGTTATCCGTATAATTTTAACGAGTTACTCAATGCGTTGAATTTTAAATATACACTTTCTGAGTGATAATAATGAATCGGATAATTAAAGCAATGAGGATAAGCAAATGAATCATCAGTTTATACATAGTGTACTTTTTGATTGGGATAAGATAAGTGATGAGAGTTATCTTACAAGAATTGAAGCACTCTATAAGGTCAAAAAAATTGATTTTATGAAGCCGATTACATTGTTTGTCGGTGAAAACGGAAGCGGAAAATCGACTTTGCTTGAGGCGATAGCCGTTGCACATGGATTCAATCCGGAGGGCGGAACTAAGAATTATTGCTTTTCGACGCATGACACGCACTCGGAACTCTGCAATGCTATAACGATTGCAAAAGGGTACAGGAAAGAAAAATGGGGTTATTTTTTAAGAGCGGAAAGTTTTTATAATGTTGCAACACAGGAGGAGGAATATGCCGACTTCGCACATCCTTCGGAGGAGTACCACAATAGGTCGCACGGGGAGAGCTTCCTGAAGATGGTACAGAATAATATACAACCTAACGGACTGTATTTTCTTGATGAGCCGGAGGCGGCATTATCTCCGCAAAGGCAGTTGACGCTGCTGGCTGAGATTTACAGATGCGCAAGCGACGGTGCGCAATTTATTATAGCAACGCATTCGCCGATTTTGCTCGGTATCCCGAATGCCGAAATCTTTAGCTTTGATAATGGAAAAATTCACACCTGCCGGTATGAAGAAACCGAAAGCTACAAGGTTACAGAGCTGTTTATAAATAACCGCAAAAGGTTATTGGAAAATCTGCTGGATTGATGATTTGAATAGATTTTCTTGAGGTGAAAATTATGGATGAAAGTGAAACTGAGAAACTGCTTACAGCGCAAGGGGAGGAGCATACTATGCCTAAAGCCGGTGAAGATGAAACAGCCTGCTAAAACGGATATAATTATTTTTCCTGACTTTGAAAAGCTCAAAAATGAGGTTGAGAAGATTCGTACAGAGTTGTCGATGCTTTTACTTGAGCGTGATGAATTGCAGTTTGTCATATGCCGTAATATTGAAACCGCATATATGCTGAAACTCGGCGGCTTGGAGTATAAAGCGTATGAGGCTCAATGTACGGCTCTGCGGCTTAAGCGTAAAATTGAATTGATTCAGGCGAAAAAGAACAGACAGGAAAAGGTTGTTCTTTCTGCTATTGAGGAAACGCTGAAAACAGAATTTGCCGAGTATCAGAAGCGTCTTAATGAACAGATTGAAAAAATGAACAAGGCATTGGAACGAAGCAAGTGTAAAGTGCTCACGGATGAAGAGAACAGAGAGTTAAAGAAGATTTATCGCAAAATTGTCAAGGAATTGCATCCGGACTTAAATGCCGATATCTCCGCCGAAAAGGTGCAGCTGTTCAACAATGCTGTCAATGCGTATAAAAACGGTGACCTGAATGCGCTGAAAATCATAAATGAAATGGTCGGCGACGGTATGCAGCCTGAGCAATCGAAGGATGCGATGACGCAGCTGATTGAAGAAAAAGAACATTTGCTTAGTTTGCTGAAGCCGATTAAAGATTCAATAGAGGATATAAAGTCAAAATATCCGTACAATCTGAAAGCAATCGTGGAGAGCGAAAAGAAAACAGAGCAGATTCGTCACGAGCTCGAACATGTGCTTGAACAATATAATGAACTGATTGAAATATACAAGCAAACAATTGATGAAATGCTGAGGTGAGAATATGAGTGATTTAATAACTACCGAAACGGGCGGTTTGATGAGCCTGCTCCATAATCAAAACGGAGAACTTGCTGTTCCGAAACCGTTTGAAAAGGACATTTTCTTATTTGATACTCATATTGCCGGAACATCGTATATCGATGGCATTGAAGAACTGGAAGCGCATCTGAACGAGGACGACAAACTTGACTTCTTCAGAGAGCCCGACAATAAATACGATAAAAGAGCGATTGTGATTAAGACCATTGACGGAGTGAAAATCGGATATGTTTCAAGATATGATAATGCGATATTTTCACGACTGATGGATGCCGGCAAGCTTCTTTTCGGCAGAATTTCGTCAAAAGAGGGCAGCGGTCGCTGGGTGAGAATTAACATTAAAGTATATTTGCATGAATGACGGATTGAAAATATTAACCGATTTTGTTATAATATTAAAGTATAAAAAAATAAGGAAAGTAATTCCTTTTACCGGAGGAGAAAGATGATTAACAAAGAAAAGCTCAGAAGAGCGATTGAGGATTACAAAAAGGATTTCGGCGAGAGATTTAAAGATGAAAAGTACAAATGGGAAGCGGTAAAGCATTTCCAAGACAACTGGGACATTGAGGCAGAAAACTTTTCGGCGATGCTAAAAAATGCACTTTCAAAGACTGAGAACCTTCTTGTTTCAAGCAGATGGTTCCCGAAAAGTATTATTGAGCAGTTTGCATCCAAAGAGCCGGAAACGGTCAGAAAAATGTTTATTGAACTTTTTGACGAAGAGCAGGATATTTATGTACGAATCGATGCTTTCAAGAATAAGTCCAATGAGCTTTTCCTGAAATACGGAAACGGCGCCTCAAATCACTTTCAGGACGAGCACGCCATCAGTGTATATTTGAGACATTACTATCCTGACAGGTATTATATATACAAGTTTGGCGAAATGAAGAAGGTCGCTTCCGTAATTGATGCCGACTACACTTTTAAAAAGGGAGATTACGAGAACAATTTCAAAAACGGTCAGAAAATGTATGAAGAAATTCGGCTCGAATTGTTAAACGACAGCGAACTTGCCGATATGCTTTTTGCCGAACTTTCGGATGACTGTTATCAGGACCGTGAGTTGAATATTCTTGCCGGTGACGTCGGATTCTACATAGACAAGTTTTACAGCGAAAAACCGATTGCACCGGAAGCGACTGAAAACAAATCGGATGCTCAGTTTATTCGTTGGATGAAGCCGATATTGGTTGCGCTAAAGCAGCTCAACGGTAGCGGAACTCCAAAGGAAGTTAGAGATGTCATTATAAAAAATGAAAACCTCACTGATGAAGAGGTAACCGAAGTAAGGGGAAAAACCAAGGTTAACAAGTTCCAAAATGATGTTGCGTTTGCAAGGAGTTATCTTGTTAAAGGCGGTTATATTGATAATTCAAAGCACGGTATTTGGTCACTTACCGATGCAGGATGGAATGTTGATATGACGGATTCTCTTGCTTCAAGTATCTTTTTAAACAACGCAAAGGAGTTAAATGCTTTACGCAAGAACAAGAAGAAATATCAATGGGTCAATTTTTACAGTGAACTTGCCGATGCGTTGCTTCCGTATAAGAATGACCGACAGGCATTGATGTCGATACTTAAGAAGATTTATTCAGAAGTCGGAATGAATTATCCGTTTAAAGAGCGCGGAGAAACGGATTATGACGATATATGTCCGTTTACAACTTTCAGTGCGTTTAATAAAGAAATTAAAGATAAAAATCGCATTGCTTTGCTTAAACAATTTGCAACACATTTTTCACTTAAAGAGGACGTGCCGGTTGAATTTAACGGTATTCCTTTTACTATGAATTTAAGTTCAAGTTTCTTTGCCTACAAAGAAAACCGCGGAGAACATGATATAGACAATCTGTGGAACTTATTTGAAAAAGCTCTGTCGTATTCAAAGGACAGCAGCGAAACAAACAGAGCAGAATTTATCAACGCATATGACACGGTTATCAAGCAAAAACAGGTGAAGTGGAATATCACAATGGGTCTTTACTGGATTAGACCGAATACTTTTATAAATCTTGATTCTACAAATCGTGCCTTTGTTCAGAATTCGGCAAATTTATCCGATGATTTTGCCGAAATCTTTAAAAATCTTGATAATGGTGTCCCTTCGGGTGAAGAATATATCTCAATGTGTGAGCAGGCAAACGCCGAATTGAGCAGCGGAAATTATGATTACAATAATTTTCCGGAGCTTTCATATGCCGCTTGGACGAGCTTTAAGAATGATTCAGACACTGATACTGCCGCACCTGATGAAGAACCCGCGGGAAATGAGAACAAGGCATATACAAGGGATGATTTCCTTAATGACGTATTTATGGAATCGAAAGAATATGACCGACTTGTCGGCTTGCTTGAGATGAAGTACAACGTCATTCTTCAAGGCGCGCCCGGTGTGGGAAAAACTTATGCGGCAAAAAGACTCGCTTATTCGATTATGGGCGAGGAGGACGAAAGTCGTATTAAATTCGTGCAGTTCCATCAGAGCTATTCCTATGAAGATTTTATCCAGGGATACAGACCGAGCGATAAACGCTTCGTTCTGAAAAACGGTGTATTCTATGATTTCTGCCATAAGGCGGAGAACGATATTGACAGACCGTATTTCTTTATTATCGACGAAATCAACCGTGGAAATTTGAGCAAAATTCTCGGCGAACTTATGATGCTTATTGAGAAAGACCACAGAGGCGAGAGGCTTAATTTGCTCTATTCAAATGAGGAGTTCTGCGTTCCGAAAAATATCCGCATCATCGGAATGATGAACACCGCAGACCGCAGTCTTGCAATGATGGACTATGCTCTTCGCAGAAGATTTGCTTTCTATAGTTTCAAGCCGGCGTTTGAAAACAATGATAACAATGAGAATAATGAAAACAATGGTAACAATGATAAAAATGGAAACAAAAAGTTCGAAGCATATATAAATAGCAAACATAATTATAAATTTAAAGCCCTTATAAATGCTGTAAAAGAGTTGAACAAAGAGATTGCCGATGACGACAATTTAGGTGAGGGGTTCAAAATCGGACACAGCTATTTCTGCACCGACGAGGATATCACCGATGAATGGCTTAACAATGTTATTGAGTATGAGATTAAACCTCTCATCAGTGAGTATTGGTTTGATGAGCCTAAAAAAGTTAAAAAACAAATAGACGAATTAAAGGAAAAAATAAATAAAGCAACAGATTCTAATGGAGCAGAACAATGATTCCAATTAAAAATGTGTATTATATGCTCTCATACGCTTTCAAGATTTTGAACAAGCAGGGATACAAAAAAGTTGCAACCGAAAAATTTGAAAATTTTGCAGACCTTTGTTCGGCGATACTAATCAATGGTACGAGTTCATTGATTAAAAAGGGTCTTGGACGTGAGTATGTTTTGAAGACGGAAACCACAGCAGCCGTTAAAGGCAAAATTGACATATCTTCTTCAATAAAAGAACAGTCGATGATTAAAAGACGGCTGGTTTGTGAGTATGATGAGTTTTCCGAAAACTCGTATATGAATCGAATAATCAAAACGACTATGTTGAATCTTCTTCATGCCGATATTGCGAAAGAGCGAAAGAACAAGCTCCGTAAACTGTTGATGTATTTTGCAAATGTTGATGTGCTTGATGTCAACTTGATTAACTGGAACGTTAGAATTGACCGCAACAATCAGGAATACAGAATGTTGATTTCGATTTGCAATCTGATTATTAACGGACTGCTTCAGACACAGTCGGACGGCAAAGTCAAAATGATGGATTTTCTGGATGAACAGCGTATGTGCAGGCTTTATGAGAAGTTCCTGCTTGAGTACTATCGGAAAGAGCATCCGGAAATTCGGGTGTCAGCGTCTCAAATTCCGTGGGATACAGATGATGGGTACAGAGAAATGCTCCCTGTTATGCAAAGCGACATTATGCTGAAAAAGGGAGAAAAGACACTTGTAATAGATGCGAAGTATTATTCGCATACAACGCAGAAGCAATATGATGTAAACACCTTACACTCAGGGAATCTGTATCAGATATTTGCTTATGTAAAAAACCTCGATACAGAGAGAACCGGAAATGTGTCCGGAATGTTGCTCTATGCAAAGACAGACGAAGTAGTGTTACCAAACAACGAATACAAAATGGGTGGCAATGCTATTTCTGTAAAAACGCTTGATTTGGATTGCGACTTTTCAGAGATTAGAAAGCAGTTGGATGATATTGTGGCGGTATACTTTAATTAAGTAATTACGTAAGAAAAAACGAGATAATTGCTTGTGGAAAAAAGGCCGAGTGAACGATTATAAGACAAATATCCGACTGCAATTTCATAAACACAGACCCGACTGTCGGTTAAATCCGGCGGCCGGGTGTTTTTCTTATTCGGGGCAGTTCAGATTGACAGCCGTTCTTTTATCTGTTTTGTTTTGCGTAGGCCTCGGTGACTGCCTTTGCAAGCTGATCGGGACAGGATGTGTTCTTGAACCCGCAGGTTATGCCACTTAGCTTCTTTTCGATATCCTCGACCTTCATTCCGTCGACGATTGCAGAAATTCCTTTGAGGTTTCCGTTGCATCCTCCGGTGAATTTAACGTTTTTTACAACGTCGCCGTCAAGGTCAAATGTAATGCGAGAGGAGCAAGTGCCCTTCGTTTTGTATTCATATGTCATCGCTTTGTACCTCCGAATATTTTCTGAAAATATGATAATTCAAATTTTATTATTTGTCAAGGTCAAAGCATTATATACATCAGTGCCATGATGAGCATCATGTCTCCTCCGTCACCCGAAAGAAGAAGCATCATTGCCATTATAAGCTTCATGTCTCCGTCAAAGAACATACCGAGCGGATTGCTAAACATAGGCTTATTGCTTTGCTCATGTCTCGGCGGAGGTCTGAATTCGGGCTCGGGCGGCGGACGGTGATTGATTTGCGGCGGAGGGGGCGAGGGCTGCTTGTGAAAAACAGGCTCACCGTTCTGCTGCGGAGTTGCACGCCTGTACATTTCCTGTGCTCTCATTATTGCCTGACGCTCTGCGGCGTTAAAATCCTGTTGCGGCATAGCTAATCATCCCGATCTGTCAAGTTGTTAATCAACGGTAAAATTTCCAGTAATTTGAGTATTTGCATTGCCCGGTCGGCTCTTTTTTGTCTTTCGGGACTGAGATTCGGCTTCAGGGCTTCTATTAATTTGCATCTTCGATCCGATTCGCCGTTCATTGCTCCCATAATTTTTGTGAGCTTTCCTATCATCTTAGGGTCGATTGAGGAGAACATATCCGAACCCGAGGGCGGCGATTGCTTTTTATTCGTTTCGCTTCCCTTGCCGAAAACCGCTTCGGCCGTGGCTTTCAGTTCCTCTATGTCATCGGGAGTGAGAGATGACAGAATCTCATTAATGTCCATCTTTTTTGCCGTTCAGCTTTTCCATAATTTTCTGAGCGGCAGGGGAGGAAAGGACCGCATTTATTTTATCCCTGTCGCTGAGAATTTCCTGAAGCTCGGTTTTTTCCTCCGCTTTAAGTCCGTTTATCAGCTTGTTGGCCTGCTTTTCGGCGTCTGACTTATTTTTCGGTGCAGAGAAAAAATTCGAAAAATTGTTATTTGCCATTTACACTCACTCTCCAATGATTTATAATAACATATAGTAAATATATTATGAAAGGTGTTGTATGTATGCGTCTGCTCGTTTTGTCCGACTCGCACGGCAGGAAAAATCTTTTGCTCGAGGCTGTTGAGCTTCACCCGGAGGCCGACGCAGTTATTTTCCTCGGCGACGGCGAGAGAGATATTGAATTCCTCAAGGAGCTTCATCCGGAAATTAAGCTTTACGCTGTCTGCGGCAACTGCGATTTCAACTCGTCACTGCCGCCGTTTCTTATAGAAAAATTCGGCGGAAAGACCGTTTATGCCACCCACGGTCACTATGAAAGCGTCAAGTATTCGCTTGCCGTTCTGAAGCAAAAAGTGTATAACTGTTCCGCTTCTATAGCATTATACGGCCATACGCATGTCCATGATACAACATATGAGGATGAAGTTTGGTATGTCAATCCCGGTTCGGTCTCGACAGGCAAATATGCAATGGTCGATATAACCGATAAGGGAATCATGCCGATTCTTTGCGATTTATATAAATAAAGTAATAAACCTCCGTTTAAAGGCATAAATTAAATTAGCTGATAAACGGAGGTTATTTCTATGTTTGTATTTTCTTTCAAGGCGAACAAGCCCAAGCTGATTATTGCTCTTTGCGTTGTTATCTGTGTTCTGATAGCCGGAACGCTTGCCCTTAGCGGCAGAAAAAAGCCCGTCGTAAATGACGGAGCGATTAATTACAAGGCGAAAACCGCCTCGGACTGCATTTCCTTCCTCTCTCAATTCGGCTGGTCGGTCAACGAGGAGCCTGTCGAGGTCAGGGAGGTGATTATTCCGTCTGAGTTCAACGATACATATGAAGCATACAATGTGATTCAGAAAAACCAGGGACTTGACCTTGAACCTTACAAGGGCTTTAGGGCTAAGAAGTGGATTTTTGAGGTAAAAAATTACCCCGATTATCCTGCCGACAGCGGATATATCAGGGCAACATTATTGGTTTATGACGGAGCCGTTATCGGCGGAGATATCTCGTCGATAGAGCAGAACGGCTTCATTCATGGCTTTGAGTTTCCGAATGCTTCTTCGCAGGCAGCTGGGCAATGATTATCGCCGTGAACATTACCGCACAGCCGATATACTCAATAACCGTCATGCGCTCGCCGAGAATGATGAACGAGAAAATGACAGAGAAAACGGATTCGGTGCAAAGCAGCATGCTCGCAAGGGTCGGCTCGGTATATTTCTGACCGATGATCTGGAACGTGAACGCACAGCTGCAGCTCATTATACCGGCGTAGAGAATCGGGATTGCGGCCTGCATGATTCCGTCTATGCTCGGCTTTTCGAAGATGAACATGAGAATGCACGAAATTACACCTGTTATCATGTACTGGCCGCAGGAAAGAACTATTGCATCAATCTTTGAAGCGTATTTGTCAATAACAATAATGTGCAATGCAAATGCTATTGAGCAAAGCAGTGCAAGAATTTCCCCTTTGCCGAGTCCGAATGAGGATGAGCCGCCCATACAAATCATATACAGTCCGCCGACGCCGAGGAAAACTCCGAGCCACGTCGTGAAGGGCTGTTTCTTTTTATATATTATGAATGAAATCAGCGGCACAAGCAGCATGTACAAAGCCGTGATGAATCCGACCTTGCCCGGTTCGATATAGTCGAAGGCGAACTGCTGGAGGTTTGAGCCGAAGCAAAGCATTGTACCGACGATAAGAATTCCTTTTATGTTGTCCTTACGGCTTGATTTTTTCTCGGCGGGGGAGAGCTTAATGTTGTTTTTATTCTTTACGCTTCGGAAAAGAATAACAGGCAGGAGCACGATTCCGCCCAAAAGGCTTCGGATTCCGTTAAACGTAAAGCCGCCGACATAATCCATTCCCTGCTTCTGCGCAACGAACGAAAGACCCCAAATTATTGCTGCGCTGATAAGCAGAATCGGACCGATTATTTTCTTCTTGTTTGCCATTGGATAGGATTCCTTTCAATTTGAACTGCCGTGTGAGCAACGATAGCATCGATTCATATTGCAGCCCACGAATATACATTTTATCAGCCGGATGAGGATATGTCAAATAAATATTTGATTTTTTTTCCGGATGTGGTATAATATTTCATGAAAAATCGGAATTTGTTTTGGAGGAATGAAAATGGCTGTTTGTAATGTTATTTCGCATCGAGGTTCAAATAAAATCGCACCGCAGAACACTTTGCCGGCTTTCAGAAAATCCATTGATTTTCATGCCGACGGCTTTGAAACGGACGTTCACCTGACTTTTGACGGAGTTCCGGTAATCTGCCATAATTATACTATTGATGAGACCTCGAACGGGAAGGGCCTTATTGCAAATCAAACGCTTGATTATTTAAAGACGCTTGATTTCGGTTCGTATTTCCACAGAGCTTACAAGGGTACGAAAATCCCGACGCTTGAGGAGTTCCTGCACCTTTGCGAAAAGGCCGATCTAAAGGTGCTTAATATTGAAATTAAACCGCCGAAAAATAAAGATTATTCCGTTGTGCCGAAAACAATAAATATGGTTAAAGCTCACGGCCTTTTCAAAAAGCTTCTTATTTCAAGCTTTGACCCTATCGCATTGACAATATGCAAGGACGTTGACGAGAACTGTAAGACAGGCTTTCTTTACAGTCCGAACAGTCCGAACTTTTTAAGAATTTACGGCAAAGAGGTTGATTTTGCCAAATGTATCGGCGCAGACGCTTTGCACCCGTATCTTTGGCTTGTCGATAAGCAGCTGGTTGAAAATGCCCATAAAAACGGTATGGCAGTCAATTCATGGACGGTCAACAAGGAGAGAGACATAAAAAGACTTGTTGAAATGGGTGTTGACGGCGTTATCACCGATGTGCCGAATGTTGCAAAGAAGATTATAGAAGAGCTGTAATTTTTCTTGACATTTATTTTCTTTAATGGTATTATTTGTTCGTATAAATTGATGTGGGGGTATTTTGATGAATAAGATATCAAAAACCATAATCGGAATCGCTCTTTCGGTTGCCGTTGTCGCTCCCGTTTCGGGTGCAGTCGCTTATAAGGCCGTGACGACGGACGCTTCGGCGGAAACAACTGCTTCTTCGGTCGTTACAACAACGGTAAAAACGACAACGACCGAGGCTGTAACGGCACTGCCTATTTCGCTTGAAAATGTGAAAACTCAGAAGGCCGTTGAGAGCAAAAAGGCAACCAAGGCCGGCAAAACAACAAAGGCTGAAGTTAAAACAAAGGCTCGGAAAGAAAATCCTCAGCCGTCAAAGCTTTTTGCAGGTAAAACATCTGTCAGCAGATGGTCGGCAAGCAACGGAAAAATGAAGGTTAATGCCGAGAAAATCAAGCTTAACCTTAACGGTGCAACACGCTATGCCTATGTTGCGGTTATAAAAGGCCCTGCTTCGGGCTTCAAATCCTATGCTTCAATTCTTTCAACAGGCAAAACGGTTGACTCTATAGCGAACCTTTCAAAGTTCAATAATCTCACTTTCTCGGTTAACGGAGAGATGTGTAATCATGATAAGGAGAGCTTCAAGGGCTTTTATAATTCCGCTGACGATTCGACAAACGGAACGGTAATCAAAGGCTCGAAGATTGCTCAGGCGGTTGACGCCACTCCGTCTCTCACTATGACGAAGGACGGTAAGTGGGAATATCCTGTTTTGGTTGGAAAGGACAACGCTCAGTCACTTATCAACAGCGGTGTTATCACTTCCGTCGGATACACTTATCCTGTGCTTTGGAACGGTGAGCCGTATTATGTTGACGGCGGCGTTCTTGCTCCGATGTGGAACGAGAGAGACACGAAGGCGGATAATTATTCAAAGCATTTCTATAACGACCATACACTTATCGGTCAAATCGACGCAAACACATATGTAGTTGCAATCAGCGAGGGCTTCGGCAGAGGATATCTTTGCGATATTATGCAGGAGATGGGCGTTCAAAACGCTTTTTGGGAAAACGGCGGACATTGTGCTTCAATGTATATCAAGGGCTATGGCGTTGTTAACAGACCCGGTGACAACAAACTTTGCAGAGCAGCCGATATCATGGGCTTCTGATTAATTAATAATATTAACAGCTGTTTCAAATTAACTTTGAGACGGCTGTTTTTTCCTTTGATTTTTAATAAAACGTTGTTGATAATTATCTTTAAATATGTTAAAATTATAAAAATTCAGCTATAAAATGGGGGTTGTGCAAATGAATTGCTGCTGCAAAAAAAGCGATTTGTCGCTTATTAAGCCTGTGCTTGACGAGTACGGCGATACAGAGGGCAGCTTGATTACCATTCTTCAGCATGCTCAGGACATCTACGGCTATCTTCCGACCGATGTGCTTTATTGCATTGCCGAGAGGATAGGCGTTTCTCCGGCCAAGGTTATGGGCGTTGCAACGTTCTATTCTCAGTTCAGACTCAAGCCTGTCGGCAAATATCTTATCATGCTCTGCCAGGGTACGGCGTGCCATGTCAACGGTTCACAGAGAATCGAGGCTGCCATAACTCAGGAGCTTGGTATTTCCGACGGCGAAACTACGGACGACGGACTTTTTACGCTTAAAAATGTTGCATGTCTCGGCTGCTGCAGTCTTTCTCCCGTTATGATGATAAACGGCGAAACCTACGGAAGTCTCACCCCGTCAAAGACTGTTGAGATTCTCCGCAAGCTTAAGGAGGAGGGCTGAAAATGAAAATTGTTGTAGGCGAAGGCAGCTGCGGAATTGCCGCAGGCGCTGCAAAGGTTTATTCGGCAATCGGGAAGCTTATCGGTTCAACGGCTTCAACGCTGACCGTTACAGGCTGTATCGGCATGTGCTTCCTTGAGCCGATCGTCGATATTTATGACGGCGGCGAATTGAAAAAGCGTCTTGTCAAGGTGCAGCCCGAGGACGCCGAAAAGATTATCGCATATGTAAACGGTGATGAAAATGCCGTTAATGATATTGAAATTTCCGATGACGACAAGCTTTTCCTTGAGAAGCAGACAAGAATTGCACTGCGTCACTGCGGAATTATTAATCCCGAGGTTATTGATGAGTACACGGCCGAGGACGGCTATAAGGCACTCGAAAAGGTGCTCAAAACAATGACGCCGGAAGAAGTTATTGAAGAAATCAAGGTTTCGGGTCTTGCCGGACGTGGCGGTGCAGGCTTCCCGACGTGGTTCAAGTGGAACGCCGCAAGACAGTCGCAGGGCGAGACAAAGTATCTTATCTGTAATGCCGACGAGGGAGATCCCGGCGCATTCATGGACAGAGCCGTTATCGAGAGCGATCCGCATAACCTGATTGAGGGTATGCTTATCGGTGCATATGCCATCGGTGCAAAGGAAGCCGTAGTTTATGTCCGTGCCGAATATCCGCTTGCAATCGAACGACTCAAAGAGGCGATTAAACAGGCCGAGGAAAGGGGATTCCTCGGAGAAAATATAATGGGAACAGGCTTCTCTTGCAAGATGAGAATCAAAGCCGGTGCAGGAGCGTTTGTCTGCGGCGAGGAAACGGCTCTTATCGAATCTCTCCAGGGTGAGAGAGGTATGCCGAGACTTAAGCCGCCGTTCCCGGCTCAGTCGGGTTACTGGTACAAGCCGTCGAACATCAACAATGTTGAGACCTTTGCCAATGTTTCATGGATTATTCTCAACGGCGGCGAGGCCTTTGCCGCAATGGGAACCGAGGGCAGCAAGGGCACAAAGGTGTTTGCTCTCACTGGTAAAATCAAAAAAGGCGGCCTTGTTGAGATCCCTATGGGCAAAACGCTCAGAGATGTTATTTTTGACATCGGCGGCGGAATCAAGAACGGCAAGAAGTTCAAGGCGGTTCAGATGGG
>ULKN01010997.1_pt1 | contig 15536 bp, 17 predicted proteins | sample 1951171 | NCBI WGS metagenome assembly ULKN01 (sample SAMEA4835502, study PRJEB28245) | human gut metagenome | biome: gut microbiome; material: fecal sample | place: Denmark | collected 2008
CTTCGGTTACAACACCGACGCTATCGTTTCTTCAGACGTTATCGGCATGAAGTACGGTTCACTCTTCGATGCTACTCAGACAATGGTTTCCAAGATCGCTGACGATCTCTATGAGGTTCAGGTTGTTTCTTGGTACGACAACGAGAACTCTTACACAAGCCAGATGGTTCGTACAATCAAGTACTTCGCAGAGCTTGCATAAGTTTCTATCGAATAAAATTATCGGGGCAGAATTTCTGCTCCGATTTTTTCTTTTTATGATTGAATTAGCCTCCCCTATGTTGTATAATAATACACGGACGCATATAATTTAAGAAAGATAAATATTTCACCGACGGAGGTTTATTATGTATATACTTGATGTTTTGAAATCCATTCTTTTCGGCATAATCGAGGGCATAACCGAATGGCTGCCGATAAGCAGCACCGGTCACATGATCCTGCTTGAAAAAATCTGCAAATTCAAAGAAGTCTCGCCGAATTTCTTCGAGATGTACCTCGTTGTAATTCAGCTCGGTGCGATCATTGCCGTTGTTGTAATGTTCTGGAACAAGCTTTGGCCGTTCAAGAAAAAGCAGCTTGAGAACGGCAAAAGCAAGCTTGCCGTCAAGCCGAGAATAATCGAGCTATGGTTTAAGGTCATTGTCGGCTCGATTCCGGCCGGTATCATCGGCATACTCTTTAACGACCTGCTCGACAAGTATCTTTACAATTACATCACCGTTGCAATAACGCTTATTGTTTACGGCGTGCTCTTTGTCGCCGTTGAGATAATTAACAGAAAGCGCCGCCCGAAGGTAACAAAGCTCACCGAGGTTTCGTTCAAGAACGCTTTCTTCATCGGCTGTTTTCAGGCTCTTTCGCTCATCCCCGGAACATCACGCTCAGGCTCAACGATTCTCGGCGGTATCATGCTCGGCAATTCAAGAAGAGTTGCTTCGGAATTCACATTCTTCCTCGCTGTTCCGGCAATGCTCGGCGCATCGCTTATCAAAATAATCAAATTCGGCTTCGGCTTCACCGTGACGGAATTTGTAATTCTCTTCGTCGGAATGATAACGGCCTTTGCGGTTTCGCTTGTTGTCATCAGATTCCTGATGAATTATATCAAAAATCATACCTTCACCGTATTCGGAATTTATCGTATAGTTCTCGGTGCAATTGTTCTGATCACCTATTTCGCAACAAAATAACGGAGGCAAAATGAACACTCAAAGACGTTATATACTTGAAAACATTGAAAACTGCCGTGACCTCGGAGGCTATCCGTCAAAATACGGCTGCACAAAATTCGGTCGTTTTTTCCGTGGCGGTACGGTTGACAGGCCGACGGAAAATGATATAAAAACGCTCCGGGAATTGAACGTCACGACCGTCATCGACCTAAGAGGAGATTTTGAATTCAACAACCAGCCGAACGGCATGGAAAGGTTGACCGATAACGCTATTCATGTTTCGCTCTATGAAATGAACGTTGCCGAAGCAAGGAACATGAAAACTACGATTACAGATGTCTATGAGTACATTGTTGATAATTACAAGGAAAATATATTCAAAGCGTTAAAGGCCGTTGCGGACGCTCCCGACGGTGCAGTATTTTATCACTGCTTTCTCGGCAAGGATCGCACGGGAATACTCTCAATGCTTCTGCTTACGATAGCCGGCGTCGGCGAAGACGAAATTGTTGCCGACTATCAGCTGACCTATACATATCTCGAAAATTACATGAATACCCATGCCGATACACTTTGGGACACAGACCCCGAAATGCACTATTCCCTGCCTCAGACAATGCGTTCTCTTCTCTCATACATAAAGAATAAGTACGGCTCTGTTGAGGACTACATTCACCGAATAGGCATTAGCGATGACGATATGATAAAAATAAGAAAGAGGTTCTATTGATTCAATAAAATTAAAGATTAAATTATAAGAAATGTAAAAATGCCCCTTAAAGCATTCATTTTATGCTTCAAGGGGCCGATTTTTATGTTTAGCTTATTTTGTGCCGAAGATTCTGTCGCCTGCGTCGCCGAGACCGGGAACAATGTAGCAATGCTCATTGAGCTTCTCGTCGAGAGCTGCACAGTAAATGTCAACATCGGGATGAGCCTTCTGGAGAGCCTCAAGTCCCTCTGGAGCTGCAATAATGCCCATGAACTTGATTGATTTCGGGTTTCTCTCCTTGATAAGAGAAATAGCATCGATAGCCGAGCCGCCGGTTGCAAGCATCGGGTCAAGAACGATTACGTCTCGCTCTGCGATATCTACGGGGAGCTTACAATAATATTCAACAGGCTTGAGTGTCTCGGGGTCACGGTAAAGACCGATATGACCTACACGAGCTGACGGAACGAGCGAAAGAACGCCGTCAACCATGCCAAGTCCTGCTCTGAGGATCGGAACGAACGCTAACTTCTTGCCCTCAAGGTTATGAGCGATACACTTGCAGATAGGTGTTTCAATCTCAACTTCCTGAACGGGAAGGTCTCTTGTTGCCTCGTAGCACTCAAGAGTTGCAATCTCGCTTACAAGCGATCTGAAATCCTTGGATGAAGTGTTCTTGTCTCTGAGGATAGAGAGCTTATGCTGGATAAGAGGATGATTGGTGATGGTTACTGTTGACATATTTATACCTCCGTAAATTAAAATGTACCGTTTTCAATCGCCGTGATCTGGTCAACACGTCTCTGATGACGTCCGCCCTCAAACTCGGTGTTGAGGAAAACATCGACCATCTCATTGGCAAGTCCCGGACCAACAACTCTGCCGCCCATGCAAAGGATATTGGCATCGTTGTGAAGTCTTGTAAATTTTGCGCTGAAATAATCTGAACAGCAAGCCGCACGCACACCCTTAACCTTGTTGGCAGCCATGCTGATGCCGATACCCGTGCCGCAGCAAAGAATTCCGAGAATTTTCTCATCGCTTTTTGTAACGGCATTGCCTACCTTGAATGCTATCTCGGCATAGTCGACCGAATCGGTGCTGTGAGTACCGTAATCGATGATTTCATATCCGCCGACTTCTTCAAGGTGCTTCTTGATGGACTCCTTAAGCTCGTATCCGCCGTGATCGGCTCCGATTGCTATTTTCATTAAATCACTCGCCTTTTCTAAGTTTATTAATTTTTTATTTTCTAATCTTAAATTTTATATTCTTATAAGGTAATGCTGCATGGCGGAAATATATTCAAGCAAGGCGTGCACTTCATTTGTGCAGCTTTGCCTTTAGTTCACGCTCCGCCTGCGGAAGTCTGAGATACTCCGGTACAAGCATTGCACTCTCGATATACTTGTCCTCGGGCGCATTCATCGCCTCAAAGCATACGCCGACCGCCGACTGAAAGCGGTGTGTTTGCGATGCGAGACGCACATCATCCGCATTTTTCAGATTATTATAACATATTTCTGCGCCGTCGCCAACTATAAATTTAATTTTTTTGTATTCTTTAAGCTTTTTTTCAACATTTTCAATCAAATCGGCATTATCCTCGGTCAATCTTGTGATTTTGCCGTCCGTAATGTCAAACAAAGCGTTATAGACCTGTCCGCAGCGTGCGTCCATGGCACAGCACGCAATGCAGTCGGTATCAATGAGATTATAGGCCATTGAGCCGAGCGTCGAAGCGCCGTAAACCGGAATTTTGAGTACATCCGCCATTCCCTTTGCCGCCGCAACACCGATTCTTATTCCCGTGAATGAACCCGGACCTTTGTTGACGGCTATCAAGTCGATATCGTCAAGCTTGACGTTTGCGTTTTTCAAAAGGCTCTCAATCATCGGCATAAGAGTCTGCGAATGTGTCAGCCCTGTATTGGTATAGAAGCAGCCGAGAACCTTCTCTCCGTCCGTTATTGCTGCGGAAGCCGATCTTGCAGAGCTGTCGATTCCGAGTATTTTCATGAAAGATCAACCCCCTCAATTTGAATTATTCGTTCGTTTTCATTCTCGCCGGGCTTGAAGGTGACTCTGATACTGTTCTCGGGCAGAGCATTCTCAATATTTTCGCTCCATTCAACGGCAAGCACGCCGCCGTAATCGAGATAATCAAAGAAACCGGTTGAATAAAGGTCATCCCAGCTTTCGATTCGATACATATCGAAGTGATAAAGCGTGTTATCTTTTCCTCGGTATTCATGAACAAGGGCAAATGTCGGACTGCTGACCTCTTTTTCGTTAATTCCGAGACCTGTGGCAAGGCCGTGAGTAAAGGTTGTTTTGCCCATACCCATTCCGCCGAAATAAGCGACGACATCTCCGCTCCTTAATTTCGAGCCGAGCTTCTCCCCTATTCTGTGAGTTTCCTCAACATTATGGCTGTAATAAACACACAAAAATATCACCTCCGTGATATTATAACACATTTTTTTGCGTTGTAAATATCCGAAGATGATATTAACTTGTCAGAAGCGAAAATCTCGTCTGTTCGAGGACTTAATAGCCTCAATATTCTGACGTGCGATCTCTCTGACCTTTTCTTTTGGAATTTTTTCAAGCTCACGGTCAATCATTTCAAAGCCTATCTTCCTCGTTTCCTCCGAAGCGTAGTCAATGAGATATTCCGTAAGAGTCATCAAAGCGTTCGGGTGGCAGCAGTTGAGAATCTGGCCGTTCTTGCAAAGGCTCATGAATCTGTCGCCTGTTCTGCCCTCACGGTAGCAAGCCGTGCAGAACGAAGGGATATGGTCCTTTTCCATAAGCCAGCGAACAACCTCATCAAGGGTTCTCTGGTCGGAAACATCAAACTGCTCCGAATCGTGGGGACGCTCCTTCTCGCAATAACCGCCGACAGATGTTCTCGATGCGCCGCTGATCTGCGAAATGCCGTAATCAAGAACCTTTCCTCTGACTGCTTCGCTCTCACGGGTGGAAATAATCATTCCGGTGTAGGGAACGGCGATACGGATACATGCGATAATCTTAGCAAACATATCGTCGGCAAGGCTGTTGTCGAAAACATCGGGGTCGATATCGTCCGCATGCTTAACTCTCGGAACGCTTATCGTGTGAGGACCTACGCCGTGAACGGCTTCAAGATGCTCAGCGTGCATAAGAAGTCCCGCAAATTCATATTTATAGCCCTCAAGACCGAAGAGAACGCCGAGACCGACATCGTCAATGCCGCCCTCCATGGCTCTATCCATTGCCTCGGTATGGTAATCGTAATCATGCTTCGGTCCCTTCGGATGAAGCTCAAGATAGCTCTTTTTGTTGTAGGTTTCCTGGAAAAGAATATACGTGCCGATGCCCGCTTCCTTAAGCTTTCTGTAATTCTCGACCGTTGTTGCGGCGATATTTACATTGACACGGCGGATATCACCGTTCTTATGGTGAACTGAATAAATTGTCTTAATGCACTCAAGAATGTACTCAATAGGATTATTGACGGGATCTTCGCCCGCTTCAATGGCAAGTCGCTTATGACCCATATCCTGGAGGGCAATAACCTCGTTTTTGACCTCCTCCTGAGTGAGCTTCTTTCTTGCGATATGCTTGTTCTTATAGTGATAAGGGCAATAAACGCAGCCGTTTACGCAATAGTTGGAAAGATAAAGCGGAGCAAACATAACAATTCTGTTGCCGTAAAAGGCGAGCTTTATCTCGTTAGCGAGCTTGTACATCTCCTCAATCTTTTCGGGGATATCGCAGGCAAGAAGAACGGAAGCCTCTCTGTGTGTAAGGCCGGCACAGGTAACGCCGTGGTCATTCTTCTTCGGGCGAGCCTTTTCAAGCAATGAATCGATAAGCTCAACGTTGTGCTTATTCTTTTCTGCATATTCGATTGTTGCGAGGATTTCTTCATCATTGATGAATTCCTCGGCTTTGAGTGATTTCGGGTTGTAAACTGCCATAATGATTTCCTTTCCTTAAAGTCAGATTAACTTTCTTTCAGATATTTTGTCGTTTCCGTAAATATGGGCTGTATTTTTTGCTTTACAGCAAACTAAACAGCCTTCACCTTGAGGGGAAGCCAAATAAGATGTCCCCAAATTTCCGTAAAGAACAAATTTTTCCAAAATAAAACCGCATTCATAAGGAATACGGCAAAATCGCACAAAACGTTTCTTTCGCCTTAAAAAATTCAGCGTCAGGGCGTTTCGCAATATTCGATTTATTTAATCTAATTATAACACTTAAAAATAAAAAGTCAAATAAAAACTTGAAAAACAGTGCAATAACATATATAATAATATGAGTATCCTCGGGAGGTGAAAAAATGGGAAAAATTATATATTGGATAAAGGACTTTGTCAAGGGAACGGACAAGATTCTTTTAGGTCTTTGTATGATCCTTTCTGCGATAGGAACGGTCATGGTTTACAGCGCAACGAGGGTTAATCTAACCGAGAATCAAGTCATTTCGAGAGACGCAAAAACAATGTTTCTCGCCGTTGTGATGGGCATATGCGTTTCCCTTGTTATATCATATTTCGACTATGAAGCGGTCGCAAGGCTGTGGCCGATAATCGCAATAATCTGTTTGGGATTGATGCTTTCGCTTTTTGTAATAGGAAGCTCGCCCGAGGGTCGTGACGACGCTATTTCATGGATTAAGCTCGGCAGCTTTTATTTTCAGCCGTCAGAGCTTCTGAAAATCGGATTTATAATCACCTTTTCGGTTCATCTCGAAAACGTCGGCAGTGAGATTAACAAGCTCAAAAACGTTATTTTACTTGCAATTCATGCCATGATCGCCGTCGGACTTGTTGTTCTCACCGGTGACATGGGCTCGGCACTTGTTTTCATGTTCATCACGATCGGTATGCTTTTCATGGCCGGCTTGCAGCTTCGATACTTCCTTTTCGGCATAGGTGCGGTCGCCCTGCTTGCTCCGATAGCGTGGTTTGAGGTTCTTTCCGACTTTCAAAAGCAAAGATTTATGGCAATCTATGCTCCGAAGAGCCTGACCGAAGCAACATATAACGAGGTCATTTTCCAGCAGGAGCGAGGAATGAATGCTGTCAGCTCCGGCGGAATATTCGGCACGGGACTTTTCAACGGAACATACACTCAGAACGGGCTTGTTCCCGAGAGTGAAAACGATATGATATTCACCGTTGTCGGCGAGGAGCTTGGATTTATCGGCTGCATTGTCGTTCTCGGCCTTTTGCTTGCGATTGCGATAAAAATCCTTGTTGTCGGCAAAAAGGCAATTTCGGTCACAGGCAAGCTCATTTGCTGTGCCGTTGCGGTCATGATTATAACTCAGGTTGTCGTCAACGTCGGCATGGTGCTTAAGCTTCTCCCCGTTGTCGGAATCACACTTCCGTTCATGAGTGCCGGCGGCTCGTCCAACCTGTGTATTTATATTGCCATAGGCATGGTGCTGAGCGTTTACCGCTCGTCGCAGTTCCGTGAACCTGTCGAATTCAAGTACGGCAAGCTGTTCACACCGTTTTCCGACACATATTGATTTGATATAATGAAAGAGTCGATGCAATGCACGGCTCTTTTTTTGTTGTCCTCTCTTGCCTCCCCTGCATGGGAGGCAAGTTGCTTTTCTGCACCGAAAGTAATTTCATCAGAATTTTCAAGGTGCGATGTGGTCATCGCACCCTACGATTTGTTAAAATAAACGAACATTTCGTAGAGTTTGATGTGGTCATCAACCTCTGCCGGATACAACTTTATAGAACATTGTCGTCGGTTGCATCCTCCGTGTTTCAAAAAATATTTATTGTTTTACGATAAATTTCTATTGACATTCGTATATACTAATGCTATAATGCAGTCAACAAAACTTTCGGAGGTAAATTATGTCAAAGAAAATTTCTCTCAAAACGATTGCCGGCAGTCTTAAATTTATTATCATCGCTATGGGGCTTTGCGCCTTTGCGATTCAGAGCGTAATTTCACTCATGCTCATCATTTCCGATGCGGATAATATCGCCACACTCAGAGCGCCTTGGATGGTATTTCTCTGGTCAACGGCGATTCCTATGATTCCGGCACTTATCTATTCATGGAAAACGGCGTCAAATATCGGCAAGAACAAGCCTTTTTGTCTCGACAATTCAAAAAATCTCAAAAACATTGCAATAAGCTCTATTTGCGACGCCGCTCTTGTGCTCGCAGGCAACATAGTTTATCTGCTTCTTAACATCAGTCACCCGTCCGTTCTTCTCTTCTCATGCATAATTGTTCTTATCGGCATAGCCATTTTTATTGCGGCGATGGGGCTTTCACAGCTCATTCGCAACGCCGCCGAATTGCAGGAAGAAAACGAGCTTACGATATGAGGTGAAAGCATGATTATAGTTAACATCGACGTTATGCTTGCCAAGAGAAAAATGAGCGTTACCGAGCTTTCGGAACGTGTAGGAATAACTATGGCAAACATTTCGATTCTCAAAAACGGAAAAGCAAAAGCAATTAAAATTCAGACCCTTGACAAAATCTGCGAGGCTCTCGACTGCGAGCCGGGCGATATTCTTGAATACAGAAAGGGATAAAAGGTGACATAATGTCATTCACATGTATTCTTGTAATTATATATTTATTTTTGCTTTTAACAGACATCTCGGCATTGATTTTAGGAATTCAATGCCGAGAGTGGGCATTGTTTGTCGGCGTAACGGCATTTATAGTTATCGGAACAGCCGTCCTCGCCTATTTCTGGATAAGATGTCCGATGTAATTTTTCTGAAAAGGCACAATTTGTAGGGGTCGAAGACCACATCGACCCACGGTCAGAAGAAAAATATCTTGAACGCTTTCGGATGATCTATTGGCGCAATTGGTCGGAATAACAGGATATTATATTATTTTTTGATTGGTGAAAAAATGAAAAAAGTTTTAAAAGCAGTTTTAATTATTCTTCTTTCTCTGACATTTTTGGTAACAGCATTTTTTTTCGGTATAAGGGTATTTGTATTAATTGCAGACAAAGAAAATGACAAGCTTGTTGAAGAATATGAGAATAAAACAATAGAAATATCAGATATTGAAAAGCTTGATAATTTTTTTACTTTTGATGATGAACTGAAAACATCAATTAAAAGCTGTAAAGCATATTTCACGCCCACTGCCATTATTTTTACATCAGTTCAATGTTATTACGGTTCAGGAAAGCTGACTGTTACAGAAGATTATTATAATAAGCTGTTAAATAAATATGATGATTTGAAGCTTATGTCAGGATTCCCGTCAAGAAATTATTTAGGGTATTTTGAAGAGAATATTGCTGACCGTGCCGATAATGATTTTTTAACGTTTATCAGAAACGAAGAATACTATTATTCCGAAAATTTATCCGATTCTGAGGGTATGCTTATACTTCTTTCACAGGAAAAGGGAGAAATATACTTTTTTATAAACAACTTTTAAGGCCGATTATTTTACGCACCGAAAGTGATTTTATCAAACTTTTTAGGACAATACCCACTTCAACACAGGGCCAGAAGAAAGATAAGACAGAAATGGAAAGATAAGACAGAAATGGGGAGTTATTGATGAAAAAAGCAATTTTCATCTCATGTATTGACGGAATTCTGAGATTTCTCACGCTGTTTTTGATAATTGATCTTTCTGTCTCCGTCTACACCGATAGCATTTTCTCGATTGTCGCAGCATTATTATTCATAGCCGTTTATTATGTGATTTCGTATTTTATTGCTAAAAAGATAACATCAAAAAAACGACCTGTGTTTTTGATTACAAGCCTCGTCGCATTTATTTTGTTGCTTTTTATTTGGGGAATTGCGGTCAAAATCGGCGTTGCGGAAATACATGTTTTCCCCCGAGGAGCTTGGGACACAGGTGCAGGCTGGGCGGCAATCATGCTTTGTACCGTACTTGTCATAGCATCGGTAATTGAAAGAATCATTTTGACACTTATATCGGTTTACAGGAGGAGAAAAAATGACAGTTAAAATAAAAAAGAACCGTTTAATTTATCTCGGCATATTCGTTTTGCTTTTTATATGCGAATTACTAATCGCAAGGTTTTATTTTTCCGATTTTGTCAGGTCATATCTCGGTGACGTGCTTGTGGTTATTCTTCTGTGGAGTTTAGTAAGAATATTCGTTCCCGAAAAAATACGGCTTCTTCCGCTGTGGGTGTTCATCTTTGCCTGTCTGATTGAAACGGGTCAGTATTTCAACTATACCGAGCTTCTCGGTGTGAGTGAATATCCCCTGCTCTGCACGCTGATGGGCACGTCATTCGCTTGGGGCGATATTTTCTCCTACCTCGCCGGATGTATTTTTTGCGGAGCGGTTGAAGTAGTCAGGTATAAAAGAAACAGGAAATAAAATATTTTAATAAAATCAGTATGAAAGCGATTTCATTAAATTATTTTGGTGCGATGTGGGCATCGCACGCTACGATTTGATATGACAATGACACTTTCCGTAGGGGTCGATGCCCTCATCGACCCAAGAATTTTTGCAAAAGCCTTAAGTTATTGACATTGCCCTGCATGGGCGCCGAGAAAGTACATATTAACATAAAAGCTGTGGCGAACAATTACAATTCGTCACAGCCTTGTTTTATTCGATTATTTCCGTATCGGGGGTTTCCTTGACCTCGTCAACATTCGGGAGGGTTTCCGGCTCCTCGGTGTCCTCCTGAAGCTCACCATTCATGAGCTTAGCAAACTTTTCGCCGTCAATCTTTTCGTACTTGATGAGGTACTGTGCAAGCTCATGGAGCTTATCCATATGATCCGTAAGGATCTTCTCCGTGCGGTCGTAGCCGTTATGGATAATCGCACTTATCTCCTCGTCAATCTCCTGTGCAAAGGCTTCCGAATAGTCCTTGGCGTGGCCGTAATCCCTGCCGAGGAAAACCTCGCCGCTGCCCGAAGAATAGGAAACAGGGCCGATCCTGTCGCTCATGCCGTACTCGGTGACCATGCTCTTTGCAAGCTTGGTCGCACGTTCGATATCGTTTGATGCACCCGTTGAAATATCGCCGAGCACAAGCTTTTCGGCAACTCGTCCGCCGAGAAGAACTACGATATCGTCAAGCATGCCGTTCTTGGTCTTATATGACTTATCCTCGGTCGGTACGGACATTGTATAGCCGCCTGCCGAGCCTCTCGGAATGATTGAAACCTGACGAACGGGGTCCTGCGTTTCAAGATAGTAGGTCGAGATAGCATGACCTGCCTCATGGTAAGCCGTGAGCTTCTTCTCCTTGTCGCTCATCTTGTGCGACTTCTTCTCCGTGCCTACGATAACCTTAACGGTCGCTTCCTCGATTTCGGCCATTGTTATAGCCTTCTTGTTTCTCCTTGCGGCAAGCAAAGCAGCCTCATTAAGAAGATTTTCAAGGTCAGCACCGACAAAGCCGACGGTCGAATTTGCAATAACTCTGAGGTCAACGTCGGGAGCGAGCGGCTTATTCTTGGAATGAACCTTGAGGATAGCCTCTCTGCCCTTGGTATCGGGATAGCCAACTCTAACCTGGCGGTCAAAACGACCGGGTCTCAGGAGAGCCGGGTCAAGGATATCGGGTCGGTTTGTCGCCGCAATGACGATAACTCCCTGATTTTTTTCAAAGCCGTCCATCTCAACAAGAAGCTGGTTAAGAGTCTGCTCTCTCTCGTCGTGTCCGCCGCCCATGCCTGCACCTCTGTGACGGCCTACGGCATCAATCTCATCAATAAAGATAACCGACGGAGCGTCCTTCTTCGCCTGGTCAAAAAGGTCTCTGACTCTCGAAGCACCGACGCCGACATACATCTCAACGAAATCGGAACCGGAAATTGAGAAAAACGGAACGTTCGCTTCACCGGCAACGGCTCTAGCAAGGAGGGTCTTACCTGTACCCGGAGGGCCAACAAGAAGCACGCCCTTTGGGATTCTTGCACCGAGGGTGCTGAACTTTTCGGGGCACTTGAGGAAGTCAACCATTTCGCTTAACTCTTCCTTTTCCTCGTCTGCGCCTGCGATCTGCTCAAAGGTCGTCTTTGACTTCTGATCCTGCTGCTTTTTGGCGTTGATCTTGCCGAAGTTCAGGGTCTTATTCATGTCGCCGCCCATCGTGTTCATTCGCCTCATCATAATGACAAGAAGAATGACGAGGAGCACGCCCATAATTATCGTCGGAAGAAGATTGACGAACCATGACGTCGACGAGCCTGAGATTAACTCATATTTAATCATGTCGTCATCGCTCTTGGCATTCTTGTTATGCTCCCTGACGGTCTCGTTAACGTCGTCAACGAAAACCGACACATTCGGCACCTTATACTGCCATTTCGTGTCGTCGCCCTTGAGCTTATATTTCAGCGTGCCGCTCGTGAGGTTGAGCGTAAATTCGCTGACCTGATCCTTATCGAAATACTGAATGATTTGATAATACTTAGCCTCGGCGGAACGGTTGCCCGACTGCTGAGATGCGATTGCTATACCGATAACCATCATCAGCGGAATAAGGATATAAGGCAAAATTGCGAAAACCTTATTTTTCTTAGGTCTCGGCGTCTGATTAGGACTGTTGTTCAAATAATTCACTCCCTGTTAATCCGCATATATTTCCGGCTTAAGAACACCGATATACGGAAGATTTCTGTACTTTTCCGCAAAGTCAAGACCGTAGCCGACTACGAATTCATCGGGAACGAAGGTTCCGTAATAATCCGCCTTGATGTCCGCCTCACGTCTCTCCGGCTTGTCAAGAAGCGTGCAAATCTTAATGCTTGCCGGGTTTCTCGTCTTGAGCACCTGCGATATATAATAAAGAGTCTTTCCGCTGTCGAGAATATCCTCAACGAGAAGAAGATCCTTACCTTCAAGATTGATGTCAAGGTCCTTGATTATCTTGACCGTGCCGGAGGATTTTGTTCCGCTGCCGTAGCTGGAAACGCACATGAAGTCTATCTCACACGGTACCGTTATTTCACGCATAAGGTCAGCCATGAAGATAACAGAGCCTTTGAGTATGCTGACAAGCGTAAGGTTTTTGCCCTCGTAATCCTTGCTTATCTGCGCCCCGAGCCTTTTAACGATCTCGTGCAGTTCCTCCTTGCTGAAATATACTTCCTTAATGTCATTCTCAATCATTTTGTTTGTCCTCTCCGATAATTAAGATTTTATCTGTTTCGGGTTTTATTTTACACCTGTCGGCACAGCCCAGTCCCTGAACCCAGCATATGCCGGCCTCGTCCGCAAGAACGGCTGCGCAGTTTCGGTTTTCAATATGCTTTTCGTTGAAAAGTTTTTTTAAAGTCTTGGTGCAGGAGCTGCCTGCAAGCTTCATTTTATCGCCCGGCCGCCTGTTGCGAAGCACAGAATGACCTACGATACTGTCATAGTCTAACACTTTATTATGAACAGACTGTTTCAGCGATAAATTATTTCTATGAATTATTTCACCCCTGATTTTTCCAAAAGGAATTTCGGCACTCAGGCTGTCAAAATCAAACTCCCAGTCCGCAATTTCTTCCTTTTGGGGATTGATTATCATAACTCCGTTTTTGACCTCGACCACCGTATCTCCGATAATCTCGGTTCTGCCGCCCTGTAAGATTTTATCAACCTGCTCAACGTGTACCGCTTCGGGAGCAATGCCCGTCTCGGTGTTTATTATTTCAAAGATAACACGCTTTCTCACGGCCGGATGCTCATCATTCAAGAGCCTTGCATTGTAGCCGTTTTTTAGCTTCACTTTTCCGAGTATTTCCCGGGAAAAGCCGTTCATAAAATCGTTCTCCTCCTCGGCGTTGGAAATCAGGCGCATAAACGCCCTCTCAAGCGAGGGATTGAGCTTTTTCAGCTCGGGGATAACGTTTAATCTTATTCTGTTTCTGGAATAAATATCCTCAAAATTCGTCTCATCTGTGACAAATTCTATTGAGTTATCACTGCAATACTTCTCGATCTCCGCCCTCGTACAGTCGATGAGCGGCCTGACGATATTGCCCCTGACGGCCGGAATGGAGCAAAGTCCCTTGACCGACGCTCCTCTTGCAATATTCAGAAGCAGGGTTTCACTGCGGTCGCTGAACGTGTGAGCCGTTGCGATAATAACATCGCCGGCAACGGAATTGAAAAAATCATATCTGATTCTACGTCCGCACTCCTCAACGCCGAGGTGCATTTTTTTAGCTGTTCCGGGAACATCCGCCCTGAGAATACGAACATCTACACCGAGCCTTTTGCAGGCTTCGACGACAAATTTTTCGTCTCTGTCCGCCGTCTCGCCCCTTATTCCGTGGTTGACGTGGCAGGCAATGATATTCATGGCGAATTCGTCCTTCATCTCAAGAAGAACATGCAACAAAGCCATTGAATCCGCACCGCCGGATACTCCGACGGCAACCGTCCTGCCGAAGAGCGGCATATTATATCTCATAACGGCATTTTTGACCTTACATATCATTTCTTATCTTCTCCGCAGAAATAAAGAGTGTGTGGTCGGCGTCCCAAATCATCTCAACCGTGTCGGTCGGGCCGTGACGGTTCTTTGCGACAATTATTTCCGCCTTGTTAGCCATTTGCTGCGTCTCATCATTCTCGTGCTGATCGTCGTTATTGCTGTAGTAATCGGGACGGTAGAGCATGAGAACAATATCGGCGTCCTGCTCGATTGAGCCTGATTCACGAAGGTCGGCAAGCTGAGGTCTGTGCGAACCTCCCCTGCCCTCCGTGCCTCTGGAAAGCTGGGCGCAGACAATAACCGGAATCGCAAGATCCTTTGCCATAAGCTTCAATTCTCTTGTAATCTCGCTGACCGCCTGAACACGGTTTTCAACTCTGCCTGCCGGACGGATAAGTCCGAGGTAGTCTATTATAACACATTCAACATCACGAAGACGTCGAATTCTCGCTTTCATTTCGGGAACGGTTATTGAGCTTGTATCATCAAAGTAAAGCTCAACATTTGAAAGAGCGTTTGTCGCAATTCCGAGCCTCTGCCAGTCCTCGCCGTCCAGCTCGCCCGTTCTCATCTTTGCCGAATTAACTCTCGCCTCGGTTGAAAGAACTCTCATTGCAAGCTGTTCTTTTGTCATTTCGAGAGAGAACATCAGCGTTTTTCTCTTGCCGATAACGGCAACATTTCTTGCAAGGTTCAAGGCAAAGCTCGTTTTACCCATTGCAGGACGTGCGCCGATAAGAATAAGGTCGGACTTGTGCAAGCCGGTGAGCACCCTGTCAAGGTCCGAATAGCCTGTCGGATAGCCCTTATATAAATCCTTTTCGGGTGAGGTCAAATGCTGGAGGGTCGTATAAACCTCGCCGACGATGATATCGCCTATCTTCGACGGAGCATTTGTCTTTTTGCCCTGGCGGATATTGTATATCTTCTGTTCGGCAGCCTCAAGCAGATCGTCAGCCGTCTGATCCTGTGATGAAGCGTCCTCGATAATCTCCTTGGAAGCGTTTATCAAAGAGCGTATGTAGAATTTTTCCTTAACGATCTTTGCATAGGATTCAACATTTGCCGTTGACGGAACGCACTGCGAGAGCTGGAAAAGATAGTTCTTTCCGGCCGCCGAGTCATAGACCTTATCCTTGATAAGGCTGTCAAGCACGATCAGAGGGTCGATCTTTCCGCCCGAGGCTTCAATCGTCGCTATGGCGGG
>ULKN01031771.1_pt1 | contig 14888 bp, 25 predicted proteins | sample 1951171 | NCBI WGS metagenome assembly ULKN01 (sample SAMEA4835502, study PRJEB28245) | human gut metagenome | biome: gut microbiome; material: fecal sample | place: Denmark | collected 2008
ATAATAATATGCAAGCGACGTTTATCCTCAGTCTTCGGACTGGGGATTTTTTTATTTATATCTTTAATAAAAATATGTTTATTGTAATAATATTACATAAAGTGATATAATAGTATCTATAAATAAACAATAACAAAGGAAGGTCGCTATGTATTCACTTATTGGTGTTAACGGTAATGCATTTTCTATCATTTCTTATGTTTCAGAAGCTATGCGTAAGAGCCACAAGACCCGTAAAGAAATCGAAAATTATCAGAACGAAGCATTAAGCAGCACTTATGAATACTTACTCTCTGTAAGTATGGATATGATAGACAGCTTAAATCAGAACTTAGAGTAACCACCAAGCCTTGTAGGAGTGTTTGTGATGATTAACACAGAGGTTAAAAGACTTAAAGTTACAGCTGAGATTAAAAGTGAGCTAAATCAGACCTATAAAGCTGTTAATACTCTTATCAACGCTGTAAAAGATGAAGCTGATTTTGGTATTTACAACAAAAGAGAAAGTCTAGCTTACATCGGACATGCTATCAGTTCATTACAGGCTTTAAAGAAACTTGTTAAAGGCTCTACTGATATATCTGTAGATAAAAGAACCGTCTATGAAAAAACTCTAAGTAAAAAGGCAAGATTACAGTCAGCTTTAATGGAAGCAGAAGCTGCAACAGAACAGTTAAGTCTGCAACTGAAAATGCTTGATAACAGAATTTAGGATTTACTATGAAAGAACTATATGAACTTTACTCAAGTCATACACCGGCACAGTTCTTTTTAGCACTTTCAATTTGTGCTGCACTTCTGTTTTACGTATTCTTCGTTAGTGTTTATGCTGTTTATTTCTTATTTAACAGATTAGCTAACAGCTTTGAGAAAACAAATAAAAAAACAGATCTTAAAAAAGTATTACTTATTACAGTTTTGATAAATGCATATATATGGTTTGTTTTACTGATCAATCATTAACAAAACCTTCTAATCATAAAGAGAACTAAATGAGAAAGAGAATTAAATCAAAAACACAAAGATCCAGAAGAGAGTATTTCAGACTAAAAAGAAAGAATTCTAAAGAACAGACAGAATAAAGGATTAAAAATGAGATTTTTTGTACCACAGAAGATTAAATTTGACGAAATGTCCAACGGTCTTGTTCTGGATATTCTCAAATTCTATACAGCACAGATGAAGGAGATTCAATGGCGTTACTTTAACGACAAAAAATCTCTTCTAAACTATGAGTATGCTGATTTAATGTCTTTCTATGATACAGAAAGTCTAATTGATCTTGTAGAAATTGATCTTGAAAAGTATAAGAAGCTCAAAGACTTTGGAAATGCTTTAAGAGAACTTGTAGCTAAAAGAGCTTATCTGTATCTATGCAAATCATCTTTATCTTTACAAAACCGCTTAAAAAGATTTTTAAAGAGCTCTGTACCTACAGAAGAATATTTTGTCTGGAGTCCTGAAGATTATCAACTACAAGTTTTTAAGAACGGTCGTATTCATTTTTTGAGTAAGCAGTACTTTTTAGCAGGTAATGTTGTTTATTTTTATGACAAAGATGGATTTAAAAACATCTATGACGTCTTCCCAACATGTAAGCAAGCTGAGGAGTTTATTATCAAAGATATTCGTGCAAGATATGAAAAAGAGAAAAAGGTAATTTTAATTGAATCAGATGTAAACATCTTAAAACAAGGTGTGAACAATTACTATGAAAGAGAAAGACAGAAAACTGAGGAAATGAGGAATGAATAAATACACCCACTTGTCAGATCAAGATAGAAAGAAAGCAATGTTACCAGTGCTGACAGAACTTCTACAAATCGTCACAGGCGAAGATGTAGAACTGTCATTAAGCAGTAGTCATGACAGTGTACTAATCAAGCTAGGAAGTGAATTAAGAACTGCTAACGTTGAATGTGACAACGCACAAGGCATGTTAAAAGATGTTGTAAAGAAGATCTAACTTTAGGAGATAACAATGATAGTAGTTTCAACTTTGGCATTTTTAATTAATCTTTTTCTGGCAGTTGCTTTTTTGCGCAGGGGACAAAATATTGCAAGTGCTGTTTCAATTTCGGCAGCAGCTTTGTCAGCGGCTTTTATCGGACTTTGGATTTTTACCGGACTTTGGATAAAGGCTCAAGAACAAAACTCTAATCAGAAGCGTGAAACTGAATGGGTATGTACCATTGTAGACGATCAGAAAATTTGTACCAGAAACCAAGAAAACGAAGCTCGTGAAGATAAAACTTCAGAATGGGACTGCGTCACTGAAGGTAACAGAAAAATCTGTATAAAGCATGGAGCTGAAAAATGATACTAGACAATATAGCTTACTCAGTCTTCTTACTGTTACTGAACTTTGCGTTCTTTGCTGTAGCAGTAGTATTCCTAAAGCAAATTACCCCACATACCAAGACTAAAAAGAACCTGATCTGCTACCTTGTAATTGCTTTTATTATGGCTTTCTTCTTAAGTGAGCTGTTTATTATTGCAACCGAGTTATTAAGAAGAATTTTTTAAGTTCAGGAGAATATATGAGTATCAAGAATTTACGTTTTTATACTGTAGACACCGGTGATATTAACGCCATTTTAAAGAACGACACTGCAATTGAAGAAAAACTTAATGAAGTTGCATTCAGACCTTGTGCTAAAGACGAATTATCATCAGTAGGTTTTGTTCCTGTGTTTGATGGTACAGATGCACTTCATTTTTCTAGTGGCGATAATCACTTTTTTAAGGTAGCAGAGGAAGCAAAAATCCTCCCATCATCTACAGTGAAAAGGGAAGTTAAAAATGTAATCCTTGTAAAAGAGAATGAATTAAAGCGTACCTTAAAGAAATCTGAAAAAGACGCAATTAAAGCAGCAGTAGCAAATAAGTTACTCTCTCAGGCACTCACTTCTTATAAAGAGTTCTTAATCTGGTTAAATCCAAAAGAAAAGATTGTTGGCGTTGCAACTACATCAGCTAAAAAAGCAGAGGGGGCAATTGCTTTATTAAGAGCTGCATTTACAACATTCCCAGCCCAGTTATTATCCCCACAGACAATGCCTGAGTTGGTTATGACAGAGTGGTTAAAGAATCCATTAACTCTTCCTGAAATCTTCCATTTTGGCAATGACACTACTTTAAAGAGCACAGATGAAGATGGAGCAACCATTAAAGCATCAAAAGAGGATTTAACCTCAGAGGAAATCTCAATTCATTTAGAGTCTAAGGTCGTAAAAGAAATTTCACTGCATTATGACATTACAGCAGACATCAAGCTCACATCTGACTTAGTAATTAAGTCATTTAAGCCTGTAGATTTATATCTTGAAAATACCTTACCTGAAAACTCAGACAATCCAGTAGCTGACGCCCAGGCACTCTTAATTATTGAAGCTGACATCTTATCTTCATTATGTCCAAAGCTCATAGAAGTATTTAAGTGCAAGGTTGATTAGTTATGACTGTAGTTGCTACCAAAGAGGAACAATTGATTATAGTAATGGGCGAGGTGGAAAGAATACTTACTTGCCCATTAGAGAAATTAAGAGTACAGCTATCAAAGTCGTTTCTCAATAAAGATATTAAAGAAGAGTTACTAAAACTGATGTTTTTTAGTGACTCAAAATCTTCTATTGTTGAGAAATTAAAAGAGATTGATAAAGAATACAAAAGACAGTTAAATTATCCAAACAAGGTACCATTCACTACTGAAGAAGATTTTAATAGCCTATCTCAAACAAGATTATCAACCTCTAAAGAATTTGGACAACAATTCAAAGAAATGAATGTCATCACTGATGATGCCCAATTAAATCTATCATCAGTCATTGATAGCTTTTATAAACAAAAATATGCCTCCTCTGAATTTAAACAATTTATTAAAAATTATTTCAAAATTCAGGGAATAACTCAAAAGGAATTTTGTCTTAAATTTCATATTCGCTTAAGCACATTTGTAAGAAAAGTTACAGGAGATATGCCACTTACAATTCCATCTGTAAATCAACTTTACAAAAGTATAGATAAAGAATTTCATAATAATTTAACTCAAGCGTTAAAAACTTGTATAGAGCTTCCTCGCAGAAATAATTTTGGAATATTGATTCAATATCTCAAGAAAAAGGCGCATTTACCACAAATAGAAATTTCAAAAAGACTAGGAGTTTCAAAATACTATTTAAGTGATTTAGGAAGATCTAGAGAATTTATATCTAAGAGCGTAACTCTAAAACTAAAAGAACTTATTCTAAAAATACCAGATTTAACTCAAGATACTCTAAGACTTTACAATGAAGTAGTTTTTTGTGTTCTAATTCGCAGTTTACAAACATATTTGGGTATGACATTTGATGAATATGCAAGTCAATTACAAATCACAAAAGAACAATTATTAAGAATTGAGAAAACAGTCACTCTGGCTCCATTATCAGTAAAAAAGAGATATACAGAAATTCTTAAAACTACTTATGGTAATGATGAATTTCAAAGATTTGATAATTTATCAATCAAAGAACTACCGGTTAATGCCCAACCTAAAGAATAACTATTACAAAGGAGTTTATAAATGAGCAACAATGTTATAACCTATGCTGAAATTGATTACAGACCAATTAAAAATATTCAGGAACTTCATTCTGTAGTAACAGGAAAGCCTTGTAAGAAAGTTTTACCTTTCGGCGAAATTTTAACTATTAGGGAAGAGGCTCTTCACGCTGAATTTAAAGCACGTGTAGTTGAATATAACAGTGCTGGTAACGTATCAGGATTTATGGGTAAACCTGAGGGTAAAATCTTTAAATTCAAATCTATTGATTACCTCATTTCAGGCGAGCAAGGATTTTTATTACAGCTTGTGTCATTCAATGACTTCTCAATGTCGCCACAGTCACTGTTAGACCATCTACAGATTAAAACACCCAACGGTTCTTGGATACCTTTTGCTGTAAGAGTTAAATAAGAAGTAACTTATGGATAAAAAGAAATTTATCAAGATCCTCGAAAGTATTCAGGGCAATCCTGATATTGGTATTAATGTACTTACCAATGAAGGAAGTGAATTTTGGGTAATAGACAAGCATTCTTTAAGACTTCAGTTTGGAGGTTCTGAGCTGTCACTGTTTCAATGCAGGCTGAAAAATCCGCTTCCAGCACGTGTTGCGTTAAAACTTAAAGCTCCTGCTGTAGATAGCATAGACACAACTTTGGAAACTGTTATTGCTGAGTTCTTAGAAAATTTTGATATGACCTGCAAGGACGCTGAAGATCAGGATCATATACTTGATGATTTTTCGTCATCAGAAGTACAGGAAATCTGTCTACAGGCCATCAGAGATGAAATTACCAAGCTCTTAAGACTTAATGAAGATATGATCCGTGTCTTAGGAAACAAGAAGGAGCATCAAAAATTTCATCTAACAGAAGACTCAGTAACAAAGTAACCCCACATCTATCAAATCAAAACTTCCGCTCCGTCTAAAATGCTCATGGCATAAGGATAGGGCGGAGTACAAACAGCATGTCAAACCAAAGTTTTATTGATTTAATTAACGAAGAACAGCAGGTGATCTACCGTTTTCATGATCTTGAACATGTACGTAATGAAGTAGAAAATCTTGTACATAAACACCTACAAAACAGTTCTCTTGCTGAAATTGAAGAGTTTATTAAGAGTACTTCAATAAATGTAAAACTGGTAACTCAGGATAACATTGAGAACTTCACTTCTAAAGAGCAGCTTGAAATTGCCAAAACAATTGATCCTGAATTAGCTCAGAGCAAGTGTAGACAGAGACTTGCCATTTTTAAGAAAGCTGCAACTAAAATTCAGTTTGACTACAGACGGCTTATTGATTTCTATTCATGGAATTGCGCTGCTGTAGATTAAAAAAAACGTTTAAACCACCAAATAACCCCACGCCTAAAACTTAGATTTTTAGAACAGCTCTACAATTAAACTACTTTCAGTTTGGTGAACTGTCTAATAATCACCATTCAGCACTATTTCTAGTGCTTATCTCAACCTAAAAGGGTGATGACTTATGTAACCCTTTTAAGGTTGCATATCTCATTACCCTCCGTTTTTATGGAGGATTCTATGACAAACGGAAAATTTAACCATCTTCCTATATCTGAGGATGGCACCATTGGAACTGGAGTTAAGTTCCAGCGTGTACGTCGTGTTACAGGTTATCTTGTTGGTACTTTAGATCGCTTTAACGATGCTAAACGTGCTGAAGAGCATGATCGTGTAAAGCACCTGCACGTCTAATTTTTCTTTTTTTTATTTTCTTTGCCCGAAAGGCGACAGTCAAATCGCCTTCAGGCGAAGAGTAACTGTCTCTTGTAGGGCTTATTTTTTTTAGTCTTAGGAGACATGAAAATGAAACTATTTAAAATCGCAAATTCTATTATCAAATCTTTAAAAGACCATACAAAGGAGGACTTCATGTTCTTCGCAAATGAAGAGACTGGAGTCTATTCACACAGTTGGAAAACTCAGGGTAACTGGGAAACAACTGTTAAACATGGTCTTTTCAGAGTATGGACCCGTCAAAAGGTTTATCACTCTGAATTAAAAAAAGAAGTAGAAATTGAATTTGCATTCAATTTTGCGGTACCAAAGGGCAAGTTCTTCAATCCTGAGAAGATTGCAGAGAACTTAAACAACTTAACCAATATTGTGGTTAAGAATTTTAAAATTTCTGACAAATCTTTAATGGCAAAGTTAACCTCTTATGAGGTTGAAACCGTAAGAAACTTTGCCCAGAAGGCATTGCAGAATTACTTAATGTCAAACAACGCTGTTTATCAGCAGGCTGTAGAGGCATTATGTAATCAGAAAATCTACTCTTTTGAGGAGCATGCTGATCTTGAGTTTTCAAGATATGGCACTGTTACTAAAGAGTGGAGAGAATTCCGCTACAAACTTTGCAGAAGACTCTTTAACAATGAAAAGAAAATTGTTAAGGAGATTAAGCCTGCATACAAGTTCAAAACTCAGTTAAGAGCATTTGGCTAATTCTTAGGAGTTAAGCTATGTTCCAATCTAAGTACGAACATGTTGTAGAGAAAATAAGAAACAGCAAAAGATTATTGCTGATCTAAAGACTGCAAATAGAAAATTACGATTAGATGACGATAAAAAGTTGCTGATCGTTTTTCTGACAGTTATTGGTTCAGCTATAATGGGTGTAGTAGCCTATTCTTACAATTATTTCTTTACTGTATTTTTTGTAAAAGAAAATCTGGATAAATTAGATAAAATTCAAGCAATCATTTTGTTTGCAACTTTATATGTTTTGTCCTATTTTTATTACAGATTTATACAGAAATATAAGAGGTAAATATGAGTACTTTTGCATTGGTGATGGGTACTGCTACATTAGCCAGTGGCTTTTTAGCAGTATGCTTTATGTTTTATTTAATTTTAAATATAACTAAGTAAATCTAGCACTATTTAACATTTCAAGTTGCTCAGTTATCGAAGCTGACTGAGCGACTTTACTTCAAGCTTCACGACCCAAAGGGGCACATAGTACCCCTGAGGGTATTGTGTTTGCCTCCTTTGTTTTTTATGTCTTTTGCATAATCAAAGGAGAATAAAATGCAAAATTCAATTTTTAAAGAGCTTAATCTTCAGCAAGGCTCAGTTGAATGGTTGGCAGCTAGAAACTGCCATATTACGGCAACTGAGATTGCCCACGTAAAGACTGGGCTTACAAGTATTTACACTCTTGTGATGAACAAGAGAGGTCTTTTACAGGTAAAGGACATTTCTAATGTTCCTGCTGTAAGAGAGGGAAGTCTTAAAGAAGATGGAATTCGCAGGTTAGTAACTAGCAAGTTCCCATCTTTACTTGCTGAAGGTGAGGTTGAGTTACCTAATCCTTGCGTAGAGTCATTGGAAGATCCATTTTTTATGGCATCTCTTGATGGCTACAGCAAGAGGTTAGGTCTAATTGTTGAGATCAAAAATGTTTTCTCCAGATCGGAGAAAAACTGGGAAGATCTCAATAGATTAGGGCTTAACGCCCCTGTACCTAAGCAGTACGGCTACTACTATCAGGTTCAATGGCAGTTGATGTTAACAGGAGCACGTGGTGCATTACTTATATTTCATCACTCAACCGACCCAGAAAAGGTTGATCCTAAGGGATTAAGGATTTTTACGATTATGCCTAAACCAAAGATTCAGGCAGAACTTAGAGCCTTAGCTCTGAAGATTAAAGACATCATTGTGAATAACAAAGATGTTAAGCCAGGACTGAAGGACGAGGTTGTCATACAGCCATCAGGTGATGTTCAGAAACTTGTCAAGAGGTACGCAGACACAGAAGCTCGTTATAAGCTTCTATCAGAGGAAATTGATCAGCTAAAGAGCATCAGAGGTCAGATCACTGACCTGCTTGCTGAGATGTTGCTTACTAAGCAACAATCAAAGGTAAGTTCTGACAGCTTTATGCTGACCAGAGTAGAGCGTCAAGGCTCTATAGACTTTAATAAAATGGTCGAAGACGGAGTTATCAGTAACGAAGTCTTAGAGAAGTATCGTAAAGCACCGGTACAGTCTAATCGACTGACTCTTAAAGTCTAACTTGTCCCATGTGGGAGCTTATGTTCCCACAGACATTAGCTCCCTTTATTTTTAACCTAAATATGGAGGGCTGATGTGGATAACATAGAATATCAATATAAAAAAGATCGCCTAGAGCGTAAAGTAGAAAAGAGACAGTTACAAGAAGCTAAAGGCGTAAATGAGTTTTTTATTTGGTTATATAAAACTCTAATCTGCATGATTGGAACTGCTATTTCAGTTTGCGCTGGCGAAATTTATAGACTATCATTTGTAAGTAAGGACTCAACCATACTTGCTTATGTTATAGTCATAACATGTATAACAGTTTTAATAATTTTCTTTATTAAAATTTGTTTTATGTTAATGAACAGAATTGTAAGGAAATTCTATGGAAACTAGATTAATTTTCCAAATTATTGGCGGAATTGTAGTTATAGGTGTTCCTGTTTTTTTTGGAATGTTGCCATATATCCTTGAAAAGTATGGTGACAGAAAAGGATAGGAGAAATACGATGGACGAAAGACTAGTTTGTCAAATCGTAGGAACTTTCTTTTTTCTTGCTATCCCAATTTTTTTAGGAATGTTACCTTACATTGTTGAAAAATTGGTTGACAAGAAAAACTAAACACGTTTGGAGATAATAAACTGTGGACACAAGAACTGTAATGCAGATTATTGCTGCTATTATGATGATAGGTTTTCCTATCTTCTTGGCATTTCTACCTTATATTATCAAAAAACTAGACAATAAATAAGCTAGTTATCTAGCTTCATCTCTTACCCACCAGGGTGTACTTAACCCTGATGCGGTTCTATGTACTCCTTGGTGTTTTTTTATATTCATTCAGGAGTATCAAAATGAAAACAGATTTTCAGAAAATTGAAGAAACATTTGAGTTAACTTCAAAAGAAACTTTAGTAGTTTTATTGAAGTCATTCCAAAGTGCACTTCTTCCATTCTTTTTAGGCATTATGATTTTTGGCATGTGCCTAGTGGTTCTTAATAATAGCGCATTAGTAGATACAGTTATCTACGGCTGGTATAAAGAAGTAATTGGTATTTTATTTCTAATTTGGAGTCTCATTGTTACAATTATTGTAGTTCAAACCTACAAGTTTAAGTACGATAAGGCTGTAAGGAATAAATACCGTCGTGACGTCTAAAATAATAAGCCCCCTGATTTTATTCAGAGGGCTATTTTTATGAAAGCCAGAACTAACTGTTTTTTTTCTTTACAGAAAAAACTTCTTTCCTGTTTCTTCTATAAAATCTTCGATAGACATACCATGTTCATATTCTTCAACAAGTGCGCAGAAATCTTCATCAGATATGTTGCCTAATTCTCCATTTACCTCAGGATCTTCGTAAGGGTCGTAACCGGCATAATATGACCAGTCGGGAATGTTGTAAAAATTACAAACTTCATCTACGTACGCAACTTTTTGATTGTCATTTAATTTTTCAAAATCTGCTTTTGTAATAAAAGCAAAGTCAGAAACATTCTTTTTTGAACTATTCATTTCTTTTGTATCTCCAAATATTGTCTGAGATTTAGGTTATTTATTATTGATCTTTCCTTTTAGGATTATATTGACAAAATATAAACTTGTTTCTGCAATAATAATAAAGATGATTGCTCCTACAGAAAACATCAAGCTCAGCACGGCAGCAATTTTAAAACCTAAGTAAAAGCAGCCAAAAGAAATCAGCATAATGAGCACACCAAAATACATAGCCAGATGTACTTTCTTCAAGATTTTATCGGTCACTCTAAATCTTAAATCTTCAAGTTGGGATTTAGACATAGAGTTAAGCTGCTTCTCTAAATCTGAAAATTTCACTGTCTAAACTCCTCATCATCAATATCTTCAACTCTATCAGGTTCATCGTCAAAAATATGAGTGATCAGTTTTTCCATAAAAGTTTTAGCTTTCTTTTTTAAGTATGCTGATAAGCAGAATGCGCCAATAGATATAGCTCCAAAGGCATAAACAGAGAATTCAAAAATAAAAAGATTTGACCTTACAGCAAACGAAAAAGCAGTAGCTATAGCTGAAACATAACCAAGCTTTTGAGCAATATCTGCTTTATACATTAAAAAGCCAAAGTATCTTTTGTTTTCTTCACCAACATCAATTTTTACTTTTCTAACTTTTGTGATTTCTTCCATATTTCTTTCCTTTTGTTTGTCTAAATTATATCACATAAATAGATATTTTTAGTCTAAAAGTGAAAATAAAATATCTATCTATGTAATATTTTTATAAATTCGTTTATACTATAAAAAGAAGCGAGGAGTCTATATGACATTAGATAACACTAAAGAATTAGAAAACGAACTAGACAATTTAAGTCCCGCAGAGAGAGATAAACTGTTTGATGAAATCAATGTGTTTTTCTTACTTTCATGGCAAGGATTATTAGAAATCGACCAGGCAGAACTTGCAGACAAGCTCGGAGTGACACGTGTTTACTGCAATAAAATTCTTAACGGTAAATATCCTTTCTCAAAGCTATTAAAGAGAAAGGTTCTTAATGTTATTCCACCAGTAACTAAAGAGAAGCTTTATTTTAAAGACGATAAAGTTAAAGCTGCAGAAGCAGTAGTAAAACTCTATCTGTCAAAGATGCCTACTGAGCGGAAGTTTGATGAAGAATTTGTTAAAGCTTTTGTAGAAGGAGCCTCTAAAGAGGAGCTTACTAAGCTTAATAAGCTGGTTAAAGAAGTTATTAAACAGCTAAAAGAAGAATAGTAAAAAATAACTAAAGCAATCAAAATGAAATTTTTCATATTAAAGAAAAACTAAAGCAACAATGAGATATATTGGTGGCAAATCGTTACTTTTAGACAATATATACGGTTCAATACAGCAATTTACGGATGGAACTGTACAATATTTTACCGATCTTTTTTCTGGCTCAGGAGCCGTAAGCGCTTACATGAAAAGTCAGGGCTTTTGTGTAACCTCTAATGATAAATTATATTTCTCTTATGTAATTGTTAGAGGTACTGTTGGATTAAATAAGGTACCAGAATTTAAAAAATTAAAAATTGATGACCCAATCTTGTATCTAAATCAGATTGATGTTGCAAAATTAAATTTGGATGATGATAGAAATTTTATTTATCAAAATTATTCTCCAAATTTAAACTGCAATCGGATGTATTTTCAAAATAAAAATGCTTTAAAAATTGATGCTATACGTCAAGAAATTGAATATTGGAAACAAGAAAAAAGAATAAATGCTGATGAATATTATTATTTGCTAGCTGCATTACTTTTAGCTGTTCCATTTGTAGCTAACATTACAGGAACATTCGGGGCATATTTAAAATACTGGGATGAAAGAACTACAAAAGATCTTTTATTAAAGAAGCCTGATATAGAAATATCTAAGTCTAAATGCAACTGTTTTTGTCAGGATTATGCAAACATTCTACCTATTAAAACAGATTTAATGTACGCAGATCCTCCTTATAACTCAAGGGAATACTTGCCAAACTATCATATTATGGAAACTATTGCTCGATATGATTACCCTGAAATTAAAGGTGTAACCGGTATTAGAAATTACAGTGATCAAAAAAGTGTATTCTGCAAAAAATCAACAGTGTATTCTGCTTTTGAAAACCTAGTTAAGAATAGCAATACAAGGTATCTATTAATTAGCTACAACAATGAAGGATTAATATCCACAGAACAGTTAGCTGACCTTTGTTTAACTTTTGGAAGAAAAAACTCTTTTAGACTTATAGAGCAAGATTATCGTAGATATAAAAACAAGATACCAAATAACAAGGCAGGACTAAAGGAACAACTATATTTTATTGAGAAATAATTTATGACAAAAGAATACATAAAATCACCAATGAATTATATTGGCAATAAATATAGAATATTAGAGCAGATTCAGTGTTATTTTCCTAAAAAAATAAACACTATGGTTGACTTATTTTGTGGTGGGTGCGATGTAACCATAAACACGAAAGCCAACCAAAATTATGCAAATGACATTAACTACCATGTAATAGAGATATTTTCAGAATTTCAAAAACATTCTTCTGATTATATTTTAGGATACATCGACGGAACTATAGATAAATGGAATTTATCAAAAACTGATTTAGATGCATATCTAAAATTCAGAGAACATTACAATCAAACCCGAGCTCCATTAGATCTATATGTTCTTATGTGCTTTAGTTTTAATTATCAATTTAGGTTTAATTCAAAACATGAATTTAATAATCCTTTTGGTAAAAACAGAAGTAGTTTTAATTCGGTAATGCGAAATAATTTACAAAAAATTGTTGAAAGAATTTGTGATGTTCATTTTACATCACAAGATTTTCATTTATTTAATTATGACATTTTAAAAAAAGACGATTTTTTGTATGCTGATCCTCCATATCTAATTACATGTGGAACCTATAATGATGGTAAACGAGGTTTTAAGGGATGGACAGATAAAGACGAAATAGACTTGTATAACATCCTCTCTGATTTAGATAAGTCGGGTGTAAAATTTGCGTTATCAAACGTAATTGAGCACAAGGGTATAAAAAACAATATACTTGAAGATTGGTGCGCTCAACATAATTATTATTTGCACGATATCAAATTTAATTACAAAAACTGTAATTATCACACTAAGAATACAGATAAAATAACAAGAGAGGTCCTTATTACAAATTATTAAGGAATTACTTTATTATTGATACTGTAAATAAAAAATGACAATTAAGCGTACCTTTGGATGGATTCAAAATCCTAGCAACCTTAAAACCTTACGTAAGGTCGTAGTTTCTTTATGTAACGGTTCTGAAGAACAAGAATCACTAATCAACTACAAATTACCATTACTTCTTAAGAATAAACTTATTTCTCAGGAAAACTATGATAATTTTAAGAGATGCTTAAAAAGTGAAGATTATTCATTTTCTGTATTAAAAGGAAAAAATTCAGGTTCATCAAGAAAAGATGCTATATGCACAGGTATTGTTCAAGCAATTATTGATGCACAAAAATTCGTACAAGTAAAAGATCTTGATGAAAAAATAGTTCGTATAAAAAAACCATACTCTGACGATTGGTCATCAGAAGGATACATTAGATGGGCTATAGCATTAGGGTTAATTGAATATGCTGAAGATAAAGATACTTGCAGTGTATCATTAACAGGAAGACAATTATCTAATACGAAAGTTGATTCTCAAGAAGAGCAAGAAATTATAAAGAAATCAATATTAGCTTACCCTCCAGCTATGAGAATTTTACAGCTTTTATCTGTAGATCCTAACGTTGCGCTTTCTAAATTTGAATTGGGAAGTAAATTAGGTTTTAAAGATGAGCAAGGATTTACATCTGTACCTTTAGAATATTTTGTTGCATCTTTATGCAGTTCCGAAAATAAATCAAAAGTAAAATCAGATTTAGAGGGGGATTCTGATAAATATGCTAGAACTATTGCTAGTTGGTTACAGCAATTAGGTTGGGTAGAAAAAGTCAAAAAAACAGTAAAATCCATTTCCTGTTACGGTATAGAATATAAGAATATCAGCATTGGCAGCGGTTATAAAATCACACTAGAAGGACTTAAGTCTTACAAAAAGGCTAATGGCTATTCTAAACATCCAAGAATGCCTAGAAGGGTTTCTTTTCAAATGTTGGCAAGTAAAGCTGAGAGTGCCGAATACTTACGAAAGAGAAGAGCAGGTATTATCCAATCTTTATCCAAGTCACCAAAAAAAATTTGTTCTATTCAAAAATTCTTAATTTCCATGAACGTCAACGCTACTGAAGAAATTATCGTTGATGATATAAAAGGTCTGAATAATATTGGCTTATCAATCATAAAAAAAGATGATAAATACAAATTAGAAGACACTGTTTATGGGTTAATCATTCCTAAAGAAAATATTGAAGCTGATGAAATTATAAAACTAAAAGACGAACTATCACAAAATCTAAAATATATTGATCATAAATATTTAATTTTAGTTGATTATGCTTTTAGTGATAAAAACGGCTCTTTAAAAGGGGCAGATGCAAGATCTTTTGAAATTGAAACAGCAAATTTATTTACTAAAGAACTTAATTTTAAAGGTCGCAGGTTAGGAGATTCAAATAGGCCTGATGTAATTATCAGTTATGAACAAGATGGTGCGATTATAGATAACAAGAGTTATAAAAATGGTTTCTCTATAGATAAGCATTGTGCTGATGAAATGCAACGTTACATAGTTCAAAATCTAAAAAGAACCCCTGGAATTCCTGCAAATGAATGGTGGAAAGAATTTGAAAAAGATG
>ULKN01009608.1_pt1 | contig 14214 bp, 6 predicted proteins | sample 1951171 | NCBI WGS metagenome assembly ULKN01 (sample SAMEA4835502, study PRJEB28245) | human gut metagenome | biome: gut microbiome; material: fecal sample | place: Denmark | collected 2008
AGCCCTTGCTTTCCGAATGATGTATCCAGAGAGTTGCATTTCCTTCCTATGTGATACGGGCAGAGGTCATTTTGACTGTGGCAATCGTACCGCCTTGTATCTTGCCAAGTTCATTCAGAAGGCATTAGAACAGCGTTTGAATGTCGATGGAACGCTCCGCAAGCTCAATCCTAAGGATGGTTGGCTTGCCGAGAGATTCCATTCTGATATGATGGGTACAGATGGAGCGGACAAAGGAAAAGCTCCTGAGATAGCTTCTGTCTCTCGCCCTCAGCCTGCTCCTTATAATATATATAAGGGCGACAAGCACGATGCCTTCTGGTATTTCGACAAGGAAATGGTGGAACTCACAGAGGCTCGATACAAGGAGACGGCGGGCAAGAAAGTGCAGTATGTTGGTTTCGAGTATCAAGGTAAGCTCATTCCATACAACGATAGGTCGCAGGGAGGCATGAAGCTTGATTTAAGAAACCAGGAGGGCATCACCTTCCAGCTAAAGGCGGTCTATACCGATAGCTCTCATAGTGCAACTACCCAAGAGCATGGCAAGAAGAAACCTCATATTGAGGTAATCAATGGTCCTGTCAAGAAAGTCAATGATACGACTTTCAAGTTCTATCCATACGAGGCAGGATGGGATAATGCCCGCAGGTCTTTTAATTGTTGGTTAGTAGCTGTGGCTGATGCCGATAGTGATTATAAGGGAGCTGTGCAACCTATCTGTATAGAGATTCCAAGAGACGTAATGAACAGATTGAAATAAACGAAAGAAAAAGTCCTATCTTTCTTCCTTCGCTCTAGGTTCGTTGTTCCTCCGTTTCAAGTTTACCTCAAGTTTACCCCTTGTTCGGTTTTACATAAGAGTACTATAGAAGTGACTACAGAAATCGAACAAGGGGATATTTTTATTTTTTTGTTAGAATATTTATGTATATGATCGTCCTCAATCGTATACTTAGAAAACAAAGCATAACTATGAAGATGAAACCCAAAATAATCAGACTGTTTTTGTTGGCTGTACTATATGTGCAGCAAATAAATGTGGCATCAGCGCAAACCTATAACATCAAGGATTATGGTGAAGTGAGTGATACCAATAAAGTGTGCACAGCGGCTATTCAGCGAGCCATTGACGTTTGTCATGCAAATGGTGGTGGACGGGTATTGGTGCCTGCCGGACTCTATAAATCTGGTACTGTTGTACTGAAAGACCATGTGGAGTTACACTTAGCTTCGGGTGCATGTCTTGTGGCAAGTTCTAGTGTGGATGATTTTCCATGTATGCCAATAGCACCTTATCGCAGTTTGAAAGAAGGTAAAGGTTGGTTTTCTTTGATTTATGCGCAGAATGCTCATGATATTAGTATTACTGGACGTGGCGTTATAGACGGGCGAGGTCATGGACGAAAAGGTGCTGTAAGTGGAGTGGCAGGTGATAGCAACGGTCGTCCTCGCAACATCTTGTTTATCTCTTGTAAGAATGTGCATGTGGATGGTATCACGATGCGTAACTCTGCTCTATGGAACCAACATTATCTCGATTGTGAAGATGTGACGGTGACAGATATCAAAGTTTGGAATCATTGCAATGGCAATAACGATGGCATAGATATAGATGGTTGTCGCCGCTTCATTCTTTCTAATAGTATCATTGATTCAGATGATGATGGTATCGTATTGAAGAGTACTGGTCTAGCCCCTTGTGAGGATGTCGTAGTAAAAGGCTGCATTGTGAGCAGTTGGGCAAATGCCATTAAGTTAGGCACAGAATCTACGGGAGGATATAAGAACATTTTGATTGTAGATTGTCAAGTGAAGCCTAGTGCTAATAAAGGTAAACGTATCATAAAATCTACCGTTTCAGGTATATCTGCCATATCCTTAGAACTGGTGGATGGTGGTATAATGGATGGCGTTACGGTTGATAATATACAGATAGATGGTACAGAATGTCCTATTTATGTGCGCCTCGGGAATAGAGCGAGAAAGCATGTTCTTGAAGCTCCTGAACCTCAAATCGGTAAGATGCGCAACATAGTCATAAGTAACATTCATGCTTATCATGTGGGCAATTTTGGTTCTTCTATAACTGGTATTATTGATGGTAAGATAGAGAACATTTCCCTTTCTAATATTTATATTAGTAATCGAGGAGGATTAAAAAAAGGTTCTTATAGAACAATGGGAGATAATCGGGGTAAGCGTCATGACATGAGTGGAAATCTTTTCGCCAACCAATATTGGAAGTCAGCCAAAGAGGTGAAAGAGGATGATAAGGGATATCCACAACCTACGGTCTGGGGTAATCTACCGTGTTATGGACTCTTTGTTCGCCATGTGAATCATCTACGTATGAACAATGTGGTATTCACATCAGAAAATGAAGAACCTCGTAAGGTCGTTATCATGCAAGATGTACGCCATTACGAAGGGCAAACTTGGAAGTAAAAACTAAAAAATATCATAACATGAGAAAAATTCTGACTTTATGGATGATAGCCTTTTGTGCCCTCTCTACATGGGCACAGAAGATGAAGCATCCTTCCTTGCTTTATACGCCGGAACGTATAGAGCAAGCGAAACAGCGGATGAAGAGTGAACCAAGTATGGCAAAGGCTTGGAAAGAGTTGAAAACAGATTGTGAGAAGCGCTTGAAAGCAAAGAAACTAGTAGACTTGGATTATCTCTCTCTCGCTTATTTGATGACAAAAGAGCGTCGCTATTCTGATTGTATCAAGGACATACTTCTAGAATTGAAGAATGTTAAGACTTGGGGTAGTGCAGAAATGTTGGCACGCAAGCCTGTGTGGCGTGGCGATTTGGGATTGGCACACAAAGCGTATCTTACAGCTATAGCTTTTGATGCCATTTACAATGAACTATCTGATTCGGAGCGTATGGCGATAGCAGAGGATTTGAAACGCTTGGGAATGGAACCTTGTTTAGGTGATTGGTTGTTGGAACCAACTCGCATTCACTCACTTAATTCAATGGGACATAACTGGTGGACATCTTGTGCTTGTATGGGTGGCATCTTGGCTTTGAGCTTGCAGAATGAATTGCCGGAAGCTCGTGAGGCAGCCTTGCAACTCAACGAACATTTGCCTGAATGGTTCAGCTTTGCTGGTGACGTGTTGCAAGCCAAGCCTAAGTCTTTTGATGCCAATGGCGGTATGTATGAAAGTCTCAACTATGCCAACTTTGGTATTCAGGAGGCTTTGCAGTTCCGCATTGCGATGAAGAACGCTTGTCCAGATGTAGAACAATCAGAAATACCGGAATTAAAGAATATCCCTAATTTCTTTATGCATGTATGCTATCCACGTACAGGTATCTTGTATGATGTCAATTTCGGCGATAGCCATTTGAATGTAACTGCAGAGAGTTCTATGATGTTGCTCTATGCCTTGGGCATTCAAAGTGATAATATGTTGTGGTATATGAAGCAGGTGCAACAAGGGCAGCATCGTGATGGCTATTTCTTGAATCGTCCGATGGGCTTTCTTTATACGCCAGATCTCAGCAAGGCACCATCATTGCCTCACATTGGCAATTCGCAACTTTTCTCTGATTTCGGTTGGGCTACGATGCGCACATCTTGGCAAAAGAATGCAACTATGCTCGCTGTGAAGTCGGGCAAGACTTGGAATCACTCTCATGCGGATGCCAACTCTTTTATACTTTTCCATAAGGGAGTTGATATCATCAAGGATGGAGGCAACTGTTGGTATCCTAATCCTGCCTACCGCAACTATTTCTTTCAAAGCCAGGCGCATAATGTTGTCTTGTTTAATGGTAAAGGACAAAGCAAGGAACAGCAATATCATGGTTCCACCTTGCGTGGTTATCTGCACTATCTGATGGATGCAGGAGATACAAAGTATATATTGGCGAATGGTACTGGTCCTTATTCCGATCAGTTCAGTCGTAATTTCCGTCATTTCTTGTGGATAGATAATGTAATCTATGTCATTGATGACTTGAAAACACACGAAACTGGCAGCTTCGAATGGTTATGGCATCCAAATGGTGAGGCTAAGAAGTCGGGCATCGACCTCAATATCACCAATGGTGAGTCATCGGTAGCAGTGCGTCCATTGTATCCTCAATTATTGGCGAAGTCAGACTTTGTGCATGATTATCCTGATGACCTTTATTGGGAGGTGATTGAGACTTCATCGGAAGATTTGAAGGGAAAGAACTCTTATTATTCCTTCCATTTGCCAGGTAAGTTCGACCGTATTAAGGGTGTTACGGCCATTATCTTAAAAGATTCCCCACAAGACAAGGAACTGCCAGAGATGGAACGAATCGATGGGAAGGATTGGATAGGTCTTCGTATCAAAAACAAGGGAAAAGTGACAGATTTGTATATCAATCAGTTAGCTGATGGCAGGTTGATGCACAGCAACTCTTGGATAGAGGCTGATGGTTGGACAACTGATGCCTATATGTTTGCCGTGAGCTACAAGGAAGGAACAGACCCGGCTGCATCCAAGGACATCTTCTTGAGCTATGGTAGTGCCTTGCGTCGTGGCAATAATACCTATTTTTCCTCTCTCTCTAAGCTTTTCTATATCCAAGAAGAAGAGAATGGTGCAGTGAAATTGCTGATAGAAGGTCAACCGAAAGTAAATGCAAGCTTTGGTCAGTTGAATCGTCCAAACTCTTTGTTGGTGAATGGCAAGCAGATGCCAGCAAGCTATGAACGAGGTATGTTAAAAGTGAAATACTAAAAGAATTATGAATATCAAGAACTTTGTACTATTGTCTGTTTCTCTCCTAGGCTCCTGTCTCTTGGCGAATGCTTACGAGCATGAATGGGAGAACCCGACCGTGTTTGAGCGAGGCAAGGAACAACCACATGCTTGGTTTAAGACCTCGCATACGATGTTGCTGAACGGCAAGTGGCGTTTCCATTATGCCGATGATATCAAGGATGCACCTACGGACTTCTATCGTCCAGGTTTCGATGACTCCAAGTGGGCACAGATTCCTGTGCCTTCCAACTGGGAGTTGATGGGCTTTGGAGCACCTCTGTATGCCAATATCACCTATCCTTGGTCGCCTAATCCACCTTACATCGACATCCCTAACCCTGTGGGTACTTATCGTACTTCATTCACAGTTCCTTCACAATGGAAGGGCAGGGAAGTGATGCTCCACTTCGGCTCCATTACGGGCTATGCGAGAGTATGGGTGAATGGTAAGGAGGTGGGTATGACCAAATGCTCCAAGACCCCTGCTGAGTTTGACGTGACGAAGTACGTCCATCCAGATGATCGTGCCAATCAAATGGCGGTACAGGTATATCGCTGGCACGATGGCAGCTATATGGAGGATCAGGACTTCTGGCGTATCACGGGCATAGAACGTGACGTATATCTGCAAGCCTATAGCCCAGTGTCTGTATGGGATTACAATATTACGGCTACTCCTGTGGATAATTATCGCAATGGACAGCTTGATACAGATGTTACCATTCGCAATTTCTCAGGTAAGTCGGTCTCTGACAAGATGTTGGTTCAACTTCGTGATGCCAGTGGCAAGTTGGTGCTGAATGAGACGAAGCCTTTCCTAGCTGATGGCAAGGAGACAACCATCCACGTGAGCAAGAAACTGAATAAGGTGAACCTATGGAGTGGCGAAAAGCCTTATCTCTATCAGATGTCAATGATACTGGGAGGTGATACCGTGCGTCAGCAGGTAGGATTCCGTGAAGTGAAGATAGAGAACGCCCGATTGTTGGTCAATGGCAAGATGGTATATATAAAAGGTGTGAATCGGCATGAGCACAATGACTCCCTAGGTCATGTGCAGAGTCATGAAATTATGATGGACAACCTGCGCCGCTTGCGTGAGCTGAACATCAATGCAGTGCGTAGCAGTCACTATCCGAATAGTCCTGAGTGGCTTGACCTCTGCGACAAGTATGGCATCTATGTGGTGGATGAGGCGAATATCGAGACTCACGGAATGGGCAGTTGCGTCTATTTCACTGATACTGTTCCTCATCCAGCTTACCGCAAGGAGTGGGCTCCTGCGCATCGTGACCGCATCCATCGTATGTTCTATCGTGACAGAAATCATCCTAGTGTCATTGGATGGTCGATGGGCAATGAGTGTGGCAATGGACAGGTGTTCCATGAGCAGTATCGCTGGTTGAAGGCGAATGACAAGACTCGCTTCGTACAGTTTGAGCAAGCTTGGGAAGAAGAAAATACCGACATCGTATGTCACATGTACCCTAACTGGGGCAGGGTGCTCGCCTATGCCAAGAGTGGCAAGCAGCGTCCTTTCATCATGTGTGAGTATGCTCATGCACAAGGCAATAGCAATGGAAACCTTCAGGATTACTGGGATTTAATCAAGAAGTCGCCTAACTTGCAGGGTGGATTCATCTGGGATTTCCAAGATCAGGGCATCCGCCGTACCATCAACGAGAATACCGACCATCGTACCTATTGGATGTATAATGGAGAGATGGGCAGTTATGTATGGCCTGTGGAGATGAACAGTGGATGTGATGGTGTCCTTGCTTCCGATATGAGTTACAAGCCGCAAGCCTTAGAGGTGAAGAAGGTATATCAAGACATCATCTTCCCATATTTCGACTGGAGGAAGGGAGAGTTGACTGTGAGAAATGAGTATCAGTTCTCGACTCTTGCCGACTATGACTTCCATTGGACGCTCTGCAAGGAAGGCAAGGAGGTGGCTATGGGTGACTTCCGCTTGAAGACCTTACCACAACAAGAGAGTACGGTGCGCATCAAGATGCCATCGCTGAAAGAATCTGATGAATATACGCTTCAAGTGTTTGCCTATACTCGTACGGCAAGCGATCTCTTGCCAGCTCATTATGATGTGGCAAAGGAGCAATTCTTGCATGAGGGCAAGTTGGAAGAGAATGCTAGCTTGCAGACGCAAGGCGATGTCAAGGTGGAGACGGAGACGCAGAAGAACAATATTGTGCTGACGGTAGGCAATGTCAAGGCGGAAATCAACAGGCAGAGTGGTGCGCTTACCAATTATGCCATGGATGGTGTTTCAGTCTTGCACAATCGTACAGCCTTGGAACCTTACTTCTGGCGTGCGCCTAATGACAACGATTATGGCAACAAGATGCCACAGAAGAGTAACGTATGGCGTTCCGCACAGACCAATCGCTATGTTTCGAAATGTCAGGTGGGCGAACCTACCGAGGAAGGAGTGCTCATTACCTTTGACATGGTGTTGGGCGATCTCAACCAACCTTATCGTCTCTCTTATCTCTTCCGCAAGGATGGCAGCATTGACGTAAAGGCGAGTATGGACACCAAGGGAAAGAAACTACCGGAGTTACCTCGTTTCGGTATGCGTATGACGCTTCCTGAGGGCTTCGAGAATGTAAGCTACTATGGTCGTGGTCCATGGGAGAACTATTCTGACAGAAAGACCAGCCAGTTCTTGGATATCTATCATACTACGGTGACGGATATGTATTATCCTTACATCTTCCCTCAGCAGACCGGCAATCATTGTGATGTGCGCTGGGCTGAGATTACCGCTCCTCAATCGGGTGTCACCCTTCGATTCCAAGCCGAGAAACCGATGGACTTCTCTGCCCTTCATTTCGCAGACGAAGATCTCGATATGGGATTGGAGAAGAAGATGATGCACCAGAAGGACATGCACCCACGCCAGGAAACGTATGTGATTCTGGATGGTGCTCAGCGAGGAGTCGGTGGTGATAACAGTTGGGGTGAGCCACCTCACAAGGAGTATCGCCTCTTCGATGGAGAATACTCGTTGAGTTATCGCCTAAGCTTGAAAGAATAGTCTTTACAACGCAATTTTAAAAACTTAGTAGATATGGAACGAAACGACAAACTCCACAACCGCTCGGTAGTATCTTCTATATATAAGAAGTATTACACCGATCTCAAGCAGTATCTCTTGAGCTACACCCACGACGTGATGGCAGCCGAGGATATGCTGCAAGATCTTTTCATCAAGGTCATGTCTCTGGATGTTATCTCAGAAGAGACAGCCCGCAGCCTGCTCTTCGTGATGGCAAAGCGCATGATTATCGATGATGCCCGCCATCAGGATTTCGTTCGTGAGACCGAGAAGCAGATGGCTTGCTCCATGAGCAGCATAGACTATGATTCAATGGCGCGTCGTGTGGAGGCTGCTGACATCCTCTCCTTTGAGAGCCAACATCTGGCTGAGATGCCAGCCAAGCGTGCCGCTATATATAATATGTATAAGCATGAGGAGATGACAACGGATGAAATCGTAGAGAAGTTACAGCTCAGTAAGCGTACTGTGGAGACCCATATCTATCTCTCTACAAAAAAAATGAAGTCTTATTTACGTAAGATTATCTAATCAGTCGTATTATAGTTAGAACAACAAAAATAATATAATATAATTTATTATGAAGCAACATTTTATAAAAGTTTGTATGCTCTCAGGATTGGCAATGCCATATTTCTCAGTCTCTATGATGGCAGTTGGTAGCCCAAATCCGATTGTTGCGCAACAGCAACAGGTGCAAGGTACAGTAGTGGATAAGTCTGGTGAACCACTTATCGGTGTTACGATTCAGGTAGTTGGACAGACTGGTGGTACGGTAACCGACTTGAATGGACATTATTTCATTAAGGCAGACAATGGTGCACAACTCAAATTTTCTTTCATTGGTTATACAGAAAAGTTGGTGAAAGTGAATGGAAACAAACTCAATGTAACTATGGGGGAGGACAATCAGACTCTTCAGGAAGTGGTTGTCGTAGGTTATGGTACCCAGAAGAAAGCCACTTTGACAGGTGCTGTATCTATGGTGGAAGGTGATGAGGTGTTGAAAGGTCGCGCTGCGTCTAATGTGGGTACAGCTTTGCAAGGTGCCATTCCCGGTGTAACGATCACCCGTAAGTCTTCTCGTCCTACAGATAATGCCAGTATCAGCATTCGTGGTGGTATCTCTGCCAACTCTTCAGATCCTTTGGTCTTGATTGATGGTGTGGATGCTTATGCATGGGAGCTCAACCAACTTAATCCTAATGATATAGAAAATATCTCTGTGTTGAAAGATGCTGCTGCATCTATCTATGGTGCGCGTGCAGCGGGTGGTGTTATCTTGGTTACCACTAAGCGTGGCAAGGAAGGTAAGATGACTGTTAGCTACAATGGCTCTGTTACAGCCAACTTTGTGGGTAAGGATTATCCTGCTGCATCTGGTAGTGAATGGGTACGAATGATGCTCATGGCTGACCAGAATGATATCAATCACCCTAATGGTGCTTCTTCTCTTTGGACACTCCAAGGTTGGAATGTAGATTTCTACAAGCGTGTGATGAACAATGAGGCTTTCGACTGGAACGGTACCAATGTGTTGCGTATTGATCCAAAGAATGCCAATCAAGTGGATGCCGTATATGGCACCACATGGGGTACATCTCATAATATCAGTATGCAGAGTGGTTCTGAAAACCTGAAGACGATTACTTCTTTTGGCTATTCTAATGACCGCTCTCTTATCAAAGTAGCATACGATGGTCAGAAGAAATATAACTTCCGCAACAATACCGACTATCAGGTGGGTAAGTATGTGAAGTTTGAAACAGGTATGTCTTATGATTACAAGATTACCGACGTGCCTACCTATGGTATTGGTTATGGCTTGCAAGACTTCTGGATATTCCCTCTTTATACAGAGAGCGGCAAGTATTATTATGATAACTTTGGTGGCAATAATGTCGTAGCTCATCTCACAGAGGGTGGACGCACCATTACCAATGGCTATATGTTCCGTTTGAGTGGTAAGATGACGGTTGATCTCAGTTTCATCAATCCTGTATTGAAAGGTCTCTCTGTTTATGCCAAGGGTAGTATTCGTCAATACAATGAGAACAAGAAAGCGCAGTCACACAAGATTCAGATGTATAGCTATTATGATGTAGCCGAAGGACCACAGATTACAAATGGTGCTACGACTGGTTCTAGAGCAAACAAAGAGTCTCTCACAGAAGGTAATACTCGTGCACTTTATCAGCTTTATGAGTACTTCTTGAACTATAACCGTTCTTTTGGAAATCATAATGTTTCTGCCTTGTTTGGCAATACCAATGAGTTGCGTGATAACTATAATACGGAAATCTATCGTTCTAGCAGTAATTCTGTTAATTTGGACGACATGAACGTCTTTGATACCACTACTGATAAGATCAATAAGTCTTCTTCTTATAAGTGGGCGTATGTATCTTTGGTGGGTCGTTTGAATTATGATTATGCGGGTAAGTACTTGATAGAGGGTAGCTGGCGTCATGATGGTTCTTCTCGGTTGGTAAAGAAGAATCGTTGGCAAGACTTCTTCGGCGCTAGTGCAGGTTGGCGTATCTCGGAAGAGGCCTTTATGAAGAATATCGATTGGTTGAGCAATTTGAAGATTCGTGCTTCTTGGGGTCAGTCTGGTAATGTATCTACCATCGGCAACTATGAGGCTTATCCTCAGATTTCTACAGGTACAACCATTATGGGTGGTGTGAAAGTTCCTACCAGTTGGATTTCTGGCATCACAGACGATAGCCGTACATGGGAGACTGTAGAGTCAACCAACGTGGGCGTTGACTTTGGATTCTTTAATAATCGTTTGAGCGGTTCTTTCGATTATTTTTGGCGTAAGAACAATGGTATGCTCATCAATATTACCTATCCACAGGTATATGGTGGCACTGCCCCTTCAACCAACTCTGGTACTTACAAGACTCATGGTTGGGAATTGGCTATCAATTGGAACGATCGTATCGGCAGCGACTGGACTTATAGCATTGGTGTGAGCCTCTCTAATGCCAAGACGGAAGTTACTTCTTATAAGGGTAAGAACTCAATTAATTGGGGTGTGAACTCTATCGTGGAAGGTAAGCCTTTGAATGCCCTTTATGTTTTCAAGACAGATGGTATGTTCCAAAACCAAACAGAGGTAGATGAGTACTATGCTCAGATGAATGGCAATGTGTCTGGTTCTTTGATGGGTGGTGTAAAGAATGGGACTCAGAACGAGTTGACTCCAGGTTGTGTACGTCGTGTTGATCTCAATGGCGACCATGACATCACCAAAGACGACCTTTACTATTATGGTGATACTGACCCGCATTACAACTTTGGCATCAACTTGGGGCTCACTTACAAGAACTTCGATTTTAGTGCTTTCTTCCAAGGTGTAGGTCAGCAGTATAATGTACGTAATGGGCAGATGGGTTGTGCTTTCTGGAGTGGATGGACCAATACGAATGGCTACTTCATGGACAATACTTGGTATGCTGGCGATTCAGAAGGTTATCATGCAGCCAACACCAGCGCTAAGTTCCCATTGATATCTCGTAACGGAAATCGCAATAACTGGAACTACAAGAACTATAACGACATCAATGTCATCAATACTTGGTACATGCGATGCAAGACAATCCAGTTGGGTTATTCTTTGCCAAAGTCATTGCTCGCCAAGACTCCTTTAACCAAGGTTCGTCTTTGGGTAGCAGGCGAGAACCTCTTCGATATCTCTAACGTAAAGGATGGTTATGATCCAGAGGCGGCAGCCCAGATGGGCACCTTCAATGGTGTTGATGTCTTTGCAAGTTCAGTATCTTTCGGTGTTGACGTATCTTTCTAACTAATTATAAATACAATATAGACAATGAAAACAAATAAATATATCACCATGCTTGCGACTGTAGCTATTGTCAGTCTTACAAGCTGTACGGACTGGCTTGACCAAGAGCCAATGTCAAACGTGACGACCAGTGAGTATTTCAAGACGCAAAGCGACTTTACGAGTGCTGCCAATAATTTATATTCTCAACTTATTGGTTATAGGAATGATGCCCAGAAAAGACTCTTTGATGTTGGTACAGATCTCAACTGTTTGGGATCAGATGAATTGTCGGGTAACAATGGGGCGCCAGCTAGTGACACAGGTTATGAATTGCCTTATAAAAATTTACGCCATGTCAACAACTTGTTGTCTCAAGCAGAGAAATACACTGGTACGGCAAGTATTGATGTATCTGTAGGTACAGCCTACTTCTTCCGTGCTTATTGGCATTTTTATCTTCTCCAGCGCTTCGGGGGTGTTACCTTGGCACTCTCTGTGCCAGAGACGACATCTGATTTTGTGTGGGGACCTCGTAATTCTCGCTATGAAGTCTTTGCATCAATTCTTTCTGATTTGAACAAGGCTCAGCAATTGATGGCTGGAGTAACTAAGACTTCTACTGGTAATAGCGGAACTCTTACCATTGAGGCTATTTCTGCATTCAAGGCACGTGTTTGTCTCTATGAGGGAACTTGGGAAAAATACAATGGTCGTGGTGCAGCCGATTCTACCAATGGTGATGGAACTGCAAGTGGCGCAGGCACTGCTATGCCAGAGGGCTATCCTACAGTAGAGGAAATGCTAACCACCGCAAAGATGGAGTCTGCCAAGTTTGTGGGCAGTGGAACTTATGCCAGTGAGTACTCTATCTTTATGGCATGTGAGGATCATGATATTGATTATTATAAACGTCAGTCATATTTCTATCTCTTTGCCCTCGAAGATGCCGATTCTAATCCATATGGAGTTACCAAGGCTGATAATGACGAAGCCATCTTGCGCAAGTGTTATGATTATTCTAAGCAAGTTTATGGTGGTGAAAACATTACTCATACTCAGCCTGTAGGTGGTACACGAAAATTGATGGATATGTATCTATGTACAGATGGTTTGCCAGTCAACAAATCTCCTTTGTTTAAAGGATATGATGGCTTGACCAGTGAGTTTGAGAATCGAGATGCTCGTATGGTTGCTACCTTTAAGCAGATAGGACATAGTTATTGGAGTGCTAATAATGAGCATGGAGTACCTGCCGATTATAGTATGGCTCCAGCCGATAGTCCTGCCAATATTTCAGGCATTTTCTATCCTCGTCTTGATACTTATAGTTCTTCCAACTTTAATGGTGAGTTGGGCTATGTAGGTCGAAAATTTACAGAGGAACGTGAGCGTCCAACATACCAAGAGAGTGCTGATTTGATGGTTATCCGTTTACCTGAAATGCTAGTTACCTACGCAGAGGCAACTATCGAACTGAATGGTTCAATCAGTGATACTGAATTGGATCAGACCATCAATGTCATTCGTAAGCGTGCTCACATTGCCAATTTGAGCAACGAGTTGGTTAATAAATACGGCTTGGATATGAAGCAAGAAATTCGCCGTGAACGTAGTTTGGAACTATTTGGTGAAGGCTTCCGCTTTGACGACCTTTGTCGTTGGGGCATTGCTGAAGACGAACTTCAACGTCCTGTTTGCACCTACTATGTAGGTTATAATGGCAAGGACACAGAGTTGGCTACGGCAGATCGTCCTGATGGCTCTGGAAAGAAAATTTACGTAGCCAGTGTCTGGGAAGGCGATAAGATTGTAAAGAGTGAGACTCCACAGTCTTCTTATGCAGCAGGTATGCCTACCGTGAAGCCAGGTTGCTTAATTACCACCCAGAAGGTAAATCGAAACTTCACCAAGAAGAACTATCTTCAGGCGATACCTACCGACCAGATTGTGCTCAATCCAGAGTTGAAGCAGAACCCTCAGTGGTAAATGAAAAGGCAAGTGAATAGCATTAAGTTATAGCTATTAGTTAATATAGAAAAGGAGTCTGTTTCGTTATCTGAAATGGGCTCCTTTTATTGCTCATAGATAAGAAATAAGCATTTCCTTACGTATTTTATAACCGAAAATCGTATTATGAATACAAAGAGGCAATAATATGAATAAGAAGTCAATTGCAATCATGGCAGGTTTGTTGATGGTAGGCAGCTTCAATGCCCTTGCCATTGGCAACAAAACCAAGTGTCAACCTTTCCGTATGAACCAAGTGCATCTTCTCCCTTCTCGATTCCAAGAGAACATGAAGCGAGACTCGGCTTGGATGATGTCGATACCAGTCAATTCTCTTTTGCAGAGCTTTCGCAATACCAGTGGTGCTTTCTCTAGTAGAGAGGGCGGATATATGACGGTGAAGAAACTCGGTGGATGGGAATCGCTCGACTGTGACTTGCGTGGGCATATCACGGGACATCTTCTTTCTGCTTATGCCACTCTCTATGCCCAGACTGGTTCTGATGCTGTAAAGGTAAAGGCGGATAGCATCGTGAATGGACTTGCCGAGGTGCAGCAGGCATACGGCAGAG
>ULKN01026784.1_pt1 | contig 14200 bp, 10 predicted proteins | sample 1951171 | NCBI WGS metagenome assembly ULKN01 (sample SAMEA4835502, study PRJEB28245) | human gut metagenome | biome: gut microbiome; material: fecal sample | place: Denmark | collected 2008
CGAGCACGTAGCCCGACACGCGCATCGAGTCGATGACGCTTCCGGTAGAGAAGGCGAATGCGAAGTTGTCGATAGCGTTGCCCTCGTTGTTGTCTTGGATTGAATTTGAGAAGTCGATGGTATAAGTGGTGTTTGGCAGCAAAGAGTCGACCAGTTCCACCGTCACCTTGCGTCCGAGAGCCGACATGCGCGGCATCTCCGTTTGCGCCGGCGACACGATGATTTTTGTCGACGGGTCTTTGAGAGTGACAATCTCATCGAAGAAAATCTCGATTTTGCGGTCCTTCACGTTTACGGCGTTAGGCGTGGGATTGCTGCGCATAAAGATTGGCGGAGTCTTGTCGATAGGGCCTCCGCTCGGATTGCCGATGTTGGCGCACGAGTACATCACCGCAGCGGCTATAATAATAAATATGTAATATAGAGACTTGCTGTTGTTCATCTGATTTTCCGTTTCTGCTTGCAAAGATAGTGCAAGCCGAGAGAAAAACCGTGCAAGCCGAGAGGAAAATGAAGTTTACTTCAATTTTTCCGAGGCGCAGCCGGTTTTATCTAAGAGCAAAACAAACTTGTTTGATTTTGCTCGTCCGAGGCGCCGCCTATCTTATGAAAAGATATGGCAAATTTGCCTGACTATCCTCGTTTTCTTGAGTAAAGAATGCGTTGAAAAAGCGGCTGATACATTATAATATGCTTAAAAACACATTTTCAAAACGGTTAAAACTCTGACAAAAAGTTTTCAACTTGAAAGAAATACCGTATATTTGCAGACTGAAAAAAACTGCATAAAATTTAAAAATCAAATATTAACTTAAAAAACAAATGCAAAGTAAAGGTTTTATCAGAGTTATAACCGTGCTTTTGGTACTGGTTTGCTTGTTCTATCTTTCTTTCTCGTTTGTGACAAACAGCGTGGAGAATGACGCTGCCGCAAATGCTGCAAAATTTGCCGCTACAGAGGCTGCGAAGATCAACAAGGACAAAGCATCAGATGCCTACCGCAACGCTTACGACTCAATCTATGACAGAGCGTATGCCCGCAACCTCAAGGATGTTGGGCAGGAAAAGGTGTACATGTGGTACACATACAATCAAGTTCGCGAAAAACAAATTGGTCTGGGTCTTGACCTGAAGGGCGGTATGACCGTCACCCTCCAGATTTCAGTAGCCGACATTGTCCGCTCAAAAGCACAGAACCCATTGGACGCAAAACTCAACGAAGCTTTGGCTTTTGCCAGCCAGAACGCAGGCGATGATTTCGTCGGCGCTTTCTGCAAGAAGTATGAGGAACTCGTCCCGGGCGTGCGTCTGGCTCAGAAATTCATAACAGTGGAAGGCGTAAACGCCAACGACAACAACTCTAAGGTTGAAGGCATCCTCCGCGAGAAGACACGCACCGACGTTTCTCGTTCGGTCAACTTGCTCCGCGAGCGTATCGACCGTTTCGGTGTGATTGCGCCTAACATCAAGGAGATGCAGCGCGAGGGACAAATCCTTATGGAGCTTCCTGGCGTGAAAGAGCCTGAGCGTGTATACAAGCTGATTCAGACTTCTGCGAGATTGGAGTTCTATGCAACTTACGATGCCCGCAACCTTCAGTCGGCTTTCATGGCTCTCAGCTCTGAGTATGCTTCTGGCAAGGGCAATGTTGCAACTGCTCCTGTAAAAGAGGAAACTGCTCCTGATGTCGACGCGGCTCCTGTGGCTGAGACTGCTCAACCAGAGGCTGCAGCCGCTGTTGAAGAGGCTCCGGCAAAGGCTCCTGAGGCTGCTCCTGCCGGCAAATCGTTGGCAGAGATGATTTGGTCAAACGATATGATGACCCTTGAAGGCAAAGACGGTAAAGACGTGCAGGTGCCTGCCGCTCAATATGTAGGCGGCGCATGTATTGGTGTGGCAAATGAGTCGGATACTGCAGCCGTAAACCGCATCATCCGTTCGGCTGCTGCAAAACGTCTACTCCCGACCGACTTGAAGTGCTGCTGGTCAGTGAAAGGCGTCGACAAGAAAGGCGTATACTTCCAGTTGGTGGCTCTCCGCACAAGCAACGGTGAGGCTGCTCTCGGCGATGCCGACATGATCGACAACGCAAGCGCAGAGCTCAACCAGTTCAGCGGTTCTTACGAAATCAGCATGACGATGAACAACGACGCCGCTTCGAAATGGGCAAAATTGACCCGTGACAACATCGGCAAGCAGGTGGCAATCGTTCTCGATGATCAGGTATATTCATTCCCGACAGTTAACACAGCAATCGAAGGCGGACGCTCTTCAATCACCGGCAACTTCACCGTTGAGGAGGCAAACGACTTGGTCAACGTGCTTACAGGTGGTGGCATGTCGGCTGGCGTGTCAATCGTAAGCCACACAGAAATCGGTCCGTCACTCGGTCAGCAGGCAATTGAGGCTGGTATCTGGTCGTTTGTGATTGCATTGATTCTGTTGATGATCTATATGATTTCGTTCTACGGATTCGCTCCGGCTATGGTGGCCAACATGTGCTTGGTGCTCAACCTCTTCTTCACTCTCGGAATCCTGGCTTCGTTCCAGGCAGTGTTGACGTTGCCGGGTATCTGCGGTATCGTGCTTTCGCTCGGTATGGCTGTCGATGCCAACGTGCTTATCTTCGAGCGCACCAAGGAGGAACTCCGTGCCGGCAAGAATGTGAAAGCCGCTCTCGCCGACGGTTACAAGAATGCATTCTCGGCTATCTTCGACTCGAACCTTACTTCTGTAATCACGGCTATCATCTTGATGGTTTACGGTACAGGTTTGATCAAGGGCTTCGCAACTACATTGCTCATAAGCATCATCTGCTCGTTCTTCACAGCAGTGTTTATCTCTCGCCTTGTGTTTGAGGCATTGTTGAAGAAGAAAGAGCGCACATACACATTTACAACACGATTCAGCCGCAACTTCCTTACCGGCACAAGAGTTGACTTCCTCGGACAAACCAAGAAGGCTTGGACAGTGATTGCCGCTATCACAGTAGTGATTATTGTTTCGTTCTTCGTGCGTGGCATCAACAAGGGTATCGATTTCTCTGGCGGACGCAACTACGTGGTGCAATTCGACCACGCTGTCAAGACCGACGACATCACAACGAAGCTGATGCCGATGTTCCCTGACGCTTCTGTTTCTGTAATCACTGTTGACAACGACAGTCGTGTGCGCGTGTCGACCAACTATAAGATCAACGATAACAGCGACAATGTGGACCAGGAAATCATGCAGAAACTTTACGCTGGTTTGAAAGATGAGCTCAACGGTATGAGCTATGACAACTTCAACGTCAAGGATGAGCACCATGGTGTGGTTTCTTCGGAAATGGTCGGACCGTCGATTGCCGACGACATGACCCGCGGTGCTGTCTGGTCAGTGCTTCTCTCACTCGTTGCGATTGCACTCTACATCCTGCTCCGCTTCCGCGACTTCTCGTTCTCTATGGGTGCGTTGGTTTCGCTGGCATTCACATCGTTTGTGATTATCGGCTTCTACTCGCTCTTCTGGGGTGTGCTCCCATTCTCTATGGAGATCGACCAGCAGTTTATTGCAGCTATCCTTACAATCATCGGTTACGCAATCAACGATACCGTGGTGGTATTCGACCGTATCCGTGAAATGGTGGGACTCTATCCTAAGCAGGACCGCCGCGACGTGATCAACAAGTCGCTCAACACGACTTTGACACGTACGGTGATGACATCGACCACTACGGTGCTCGTGCTCTTCGTAATCTTCCTGCTCGGTGGTGAGACAATCCGCGGATTCGTATTCGCAATGCTCTTCGGTGTGATCCTCGGTACGTTGTCGACAATCTATGTCGCAACTCCGGTGGCTTACTCGATGATGCGTCGCAAGATGGCGAAGAAATCAAAGTAAGACAAAGTATCTTATTCCATAAAAAAGGCCGTTCACGCACTCGCGTGAACGGGCTTTTTTATGGGCTGTGGCTGCCGCTTTGTGCCGGGGCAGGAGCAAAAATCAGAGGCTTTCTTATCGCACTTTGGAGGCAATATGTCTGCGGTACACGTTCAGTCCCGATTTCTTCAGCACGTCTGAGATGTGGTCTATGCGCTGTTTCTGGGAAGTGGCGGCATCTGCGCTGTTGTCTTCAGTCATGCTGATGCTTCCTTGACCTACAACAGGAAGATACTCGTCCCAATACACAGGCACTTGATGGGTTCTGCCGTCGCCGCCCCATTTTGAAATGTAGGTGAGACGCTTTTCAGTCCGGTATCCATGGGCAAAGACGGTGATTGTGGTCGAGCCGTCGGAGTCATTGTGGGCCTTGGTCTTGAGGATATTGTCGGTGACACACTGCGGGTGTTTGAAATACGCCTGACCCCAGAAGTTTGCAAGAGCCTCGTGTTCCCAGAATGCGCTTTGGCGCTGCATGTGGCTTCCATAAATGTCTTGTCGCGACCTTATCTGCTGGTACATCGGCACGCAGAGCAATGGAGCCAGAGAGAAATATACGGCGCGGAAGAGACGTGCGTTGATGTCGTGGAAGTCGTGCTCTGCTTGGTCGTAGTCAAAGTGTTGATATTGGCGCGGATTCATGTCAAGGTCGATGGCTTGTATGTGGTCGGGAATGATGGTGTTTATCATGTGGTCCTTGACAAAATCGAAATCGTCGCCATAGCCCACGTCATCGTCTTGAAGCAACTTGAGCATATTGGCTTGGGCAAGTGGCGTGAAGAGCAGGGCAAACTGCTGGTTGTCGTTGCGGTTGCTGGTGTCGAACGCCACTTCGAAATCCTCGTTTGTCATCATGGCATAGTCGCCTTTGCTGAGATTGCGTGCCTTGTTGTGCAACTTTCGTCTGTGCCATCTGTATGACAGCGACCCTTTGCAACTGGCAAGCCCGTTCTTCTTGCGGTAGAACGTGAGGTTGGGGGCTGCCACATTGCCATATATAAGCCGAGTCTTCTCGTAATATCCGGGATAGGGGGGCTGTGACGCTGGCAGTGAGGGTCTCTGAATGGTGCACGGTCTTCATCTTGCCGTCTGAGCCATATTCGCGTGTGGTCCAATAGATGGTTTTGTGGCCGTAATATGTCTTTGTGCCCATCTCCATCTTGCGCGTGCGGCAAAGCACGAACGGATTGCCGTTGATAAGGCCGGAATGGGAGTAGACAACCGAACGCACGGCATTGAATGTGTCGTCCCACCCATATACCTGACGCAGATCGGCGAGGCGTTGCTCGGTGAAGTAAGGATCGAATTCAAGCCGAGGCACGGTCTCGGTCATCATGCGCGTCAGCACATCCCAGTCGTACAGGCGATTTAATGGCGCCATCTGCTCCCATGCCTCGTCCTTGTGTTGCGCGATGGTCTGCTTCAGGTCGCCGCGTTCAGCCTTCAGCCTTTTGAGGCGTGGATGAATCACGGATAAGAGCAAGATGACAGCAGCCAATACCGACAACAATACAGCGGTGGCGATTGCCGGGCTCATCGTGCCGTAATCTTTGCAGATGACAAAAATTCCTATGGCTGCGCAGCACCAAAGAATGACGCATAAGAACGTTGTCCAACCGATGCGTGATTTCACCGCGCCGAGCGACTTCTCTGCGTCGTACAGCAAACGGCACGTCTGTCGGTTGGCGTCAACGTCCACCTGGGCTTCCTTCGCCAGTTGGGCGAATGTGTCTTTCGCTACCTGCTCGAAGCGTGGTTGAAACGTGTTGACATATTCATCGAGCGGGTCATAGATGTCGTCTGTCATCACCGTCGATTAAAAGAATTTGCTGCGAGCCATCTCGCGGGTCTCGGCAGAGGCGGTAAACGGGATTCTTGTCGTGTAGCCTTGACGGGCTGCGACAATCATCTTGGTAGGCCAAGCGAAGATGTCGGTGTTCCATTGAGTCACCCTGCTGTTGTATACCGTGCGGGCAGCCGTGATTTCACGCTGCAGATAGCTGTTCTGCTGCATGGCGTCGGCTATCGCCTGGTGGGCTTTCAGTTCGGGATAGGCTTCAACTTGAGGAAACAGCCGTCCGCAAGCCATATTCAGCTGGCTGTTTACGTCGCTGCGGTTGGCGTCGTTGATTTTCCCTCCGCGCAATGCAGCCACAGCCTTCATCACGTCCTTGTCAAGGTCTACGGCGCGGTCCACAATTCCTACAACATTCTGAAGTATCTGCACCCGCTGTTCGAGGTAGTTGTCGATGTTTGACGCTTCGGCTTGGATGCGCTGTTCGAGTTGCTGGAAGTAGTTGCGTGCGGAAATTTTCATAAAGGTGAATATCACTCCCGGCAATATGCCGCACACGCAGCCAATCAGAGCCACCATTTCCGGCGATTCGAGCTTGTTGCCCATAAAGGACACATAAAGTAATGTCAGAACCGGGATTGTCACCCATAGGGCAATCTCAAATAGAGTTGATTTGAATGTGATTGTCACTGGGAGTTGGCGGTCTATGACATGGATGTCGCGTCCGTTGTCATTGATTGGTCCCTGAGTTTCGTCTAATAGATTTGCCATAGTAAAGATGGTTTATTGGTTGGTTAATTAATATGATAGTTGCAATGATTGCATGGCAAAAAGCCACAGTTATAAGGCAAATGTATAGATTTATATTCATATTGACAAGCGTTTTACGCATATTTTTATGACTGAAAAAAGCGGTATAGGAATTCCTATGCCGCTTATATTCAATGCTTGAAGCTGAGCGAGTCAGCTTGTGGGCTTTTTAGTATTCGTTCTCGTTGATGAGGGGTAAGGCGTAATGAGTTTCAAGTTATTATACCGTTGCGTCAGCCTTTTCGATCATTTTATTTCGTAGTGAAAGACCGTAAAAAGCAAAACTGTGACCCTGTTACAGCCCATAAAGACAATGCTATACACTACTCTGTAAATGATGGGGTCAAAAGGAAGTCATAAATGCTGACTATCTGTATACCCTTCTCGTCACTCCATGTTTTTGTATGTTCCCCCACCACTATTATCTTTCGGAAAGAATCATCTACAAGTTTCAGAGAACGTTTCTCTTGTTCCATCTTTTCCACATCTGGCATTTTGTAGGCAGACTGAATATAGATACGCTCACTCCCCTTATTACAAACAAAATCGACTTCAAGTGTTACACGTTGTTGCTTACCTGCCTCATTTCTGACACGATGAAAGATATTGCCAACATCAACAAGCCAGCCGCGCATACGCATTTCATTGTAAATGACATTCTCCATAATATGCGTTGTCTCGTTTTGGCGGAATGAAAGAATTGCATTGCGTAAACCTATGTCTTGATAATAGTATTTGCAAAGAGCACCAATATACTTTCTCCCTTTGATGTCATACCGTTCAGACTTCTCTATCAAGAATGAGTCTTGCATATATCCCAAATACGTGGAAATGGTCTTAACACTGAGACCTTGTGCCTTACTGACAGACTTGAATGTATTTGCTATATTCTGCGCATTAACTGGTGCACCGATACTTGATGCCACTATCTTTGAGAGTTCTTCAAACTCTGCTTTCATTTCTATCGGATTTCTCTCGTATATGTCTCTAAGGTACACGGTGCGATACAGACGACGCAAAAAGTCTGCTTTCTTGTCGTCACCAACTTGTGTGAGAAGTTGTGGTAGACCTCCAAACATCAGATATTCAGCCCATCCTTCTTCCTTTGAACCTTCATAAACAGACATAAACTCCGCAAACGACAAAGGCCAAATATGAATTTCATCACCTCTGCCACGGAATTCCGTAACCACATCTGACGAAAGAAAGCGAGAGTTTGAGCCAGTGACATATACATCCACTCCTTCTGTCACCGAAAGTGTTGAAAGAACCTCCACAAAGTCACTGATTTCCTGCACTTCATCAATGATTATATAATAAGTAGAGTCGTCCTTCATTTCTTTTTCAACCCAATCAAGCAAAAAGTCAGGGTCTTTAAAGTCCTTGTTCTTACGACTTTCCATATCAATGATTATGATATGGTCTTCTGCAACTCTCTCATTAAGCAAATGCTGGCGAAAGAGTTTCTTTAGTAGGAAAGACTTACCAGAACGGCGTAGTCCAGTGACTATTTTAATCAGTCCATTCCCTTTTGAACGTACTAATTGGTCGATGTATTTACTTCTGCTTACTATCATATGCTTCCAAATAATGTCACTTGTGACAAAATTCGAAAGCAAAGGTAGTGCTTTTTATTTGAAAATTAGTATAATATCGCTGGTAAATATGTTCCCATTTTAGTTTATGTGATTACATTCACCATACGCATTCCAAGAAACTACTTTCGGTCTGGGTTGTTCTACAGCATCATAAGCAGCCACCAATTCTTCGAGCTGTTCTTGTCTCAGATATTTTATGTTCTTCTCTTCATGTCAATGTCTTCAATGCGCTTGTGCAAGGCATTGTTGTAGTATTTGTAGTCTGTGGTGCGTATCTCGCCGATTCCACCATGCCCTTTGTCGTTCCACCCCTTAACAAACACACTGATGCCGGTAGACTTGCGGGCATTATTGCCGTGTCAACCTTTTCGATTATTTTATTTCGTAGAGAAAGACCATGAAAGGATATTCCTTATTTGAAAGGCTGCTCCATTGTAACTTCTCTATGTGCCAAACTATGATGTGCGCCATCTGCTACGCCATAGGTGGTAACAAAGGTGATGACCAATGAGAACTTTTTCAATGCACGCGCAAAACTCGTAGTTGCCTCTGGCGTGATAGATTATGCCCTCCAACAAATGTAAAGTCATATTGTCCGTGATAGTATTGGTCAACAAGAAAAGTCTTACCCACTCTTCGCCGTCTATATACTATAACAAATTCTGAACGATCCGACTCCATCGCTCTGCGGGGTTCTTGACACTCTCGCTCTCTACCAACAAGTTTGTTTGTCATGATCATACCATTATATCTTAACCCTTGCAAAGGCAGTATGCTCTGATTTGGGTTAGAATGCATAAAAAACGATTGACAAGTTTATTTTAGGCTTGCCAATCGTTTGATTGTGAGTTTATTGTGCTGATTCTGCGGCTTAGTATTCGTCCTCGTTGAAGGAATTTATCTATATTGATTATCAGTATATTATGCAATAATCTATAAAATTTGTACAAACAAACCACACCGTCTAAGACGGTCTGAGGCGATGGAATAAGAAGTTAGACAAACAATTAAAGTCCTAATAAAATATCAATCTCATCCACAAAAGTTGAGCTTTTAGCAACGCGACCATTTCCACCCAATTCTTTGTATCTATTATAAATCAACTCATTAATCTCGTTTATTTTTTGTTCAGTAAACACAGATATATCTAAATTTATTACATCCTGTATTCCTATATTAGTCTTATTCAAGATTTTTGCACATAACGCATAAAGCAAATAAAACAATATATCACTCTTTTCTGCCGTTGTCCAATTTGGAAGTTTTCGCAAATAGTTTTGGATCATTTTACCAATCTTTCCAACTTTATAATATACTTCAAGGCTATATTTCTCTGAATACAACTTGCTATAAGTTTCATCATCAGTTAATAATGTTGAAGGACGAGATCTTGCGAAATCAGGCTTTCTTAATAATATGCTAATAAGGCATTGAGCTAAAAAAGAAACACTTATAATTTCACCGCTATTCTTTTTCTGATTCTTATAATAATTCTTCCTTCTATCATAATATAAACCTCGTGACTTACAATACATCTCAATTTGTAAATGTATTGGGTCTGTAACTCTAAGTGATGACTTTGGAATATTAGTTTGATTGTTTGTCGCAAAAATAATATCATCACGCACTTCTTCTGACACAGGCACAATAAATCGCACTAGGATGTTTCGATCTTCTTCAGATAATCTTGTCGGATTTTCCGAAAAATAATTATAGATTTCATGAGAGGTTTGAAGACCATTTACAATTTCAGGATTATCTACTGATAATTTTTTACTTGTCACCAGTGTAATCTTATCTGATAATATAGTAATGCCATTATTTAACCACCAGAAATCTTCATTCTGCTTATTTTTTAAAGTATCAGCAATACATGAATTGACAGAATTATATCCTTGATAATCCCGAACATTTGACTCAAATATTCCCTTTCTTAGTTTTTTAGAAGAATCTGTTATAAATGTGTAATATTGAGATAAATTTATCAAAGCGACATATTCATTTGTCTTTCCCAATGTTATGGCTTGATCTGCTAAGTCAACACATATATTTACATCAGGCTCACTATTATATAATGTGACAAGTTCATTCGCACCAATCAAATCAGCTTTAACTAAAGCATTGGGATATAATTTATTAACAACACATTTAAGTTCTTCCATTTGTGCAACAACATTAGGATGCACATCCACCCCCAATGTTACATAATAATAATGAAAACATACTTTGGGCTGTTTAGTAATCAATTTTGTTATGGCATCTCTAAAAAGCATAAATATCTCACATACTCCTTCACAATATCTATCTTTGTATTGGTCCACATCATGTGACATATCCAAAAGGTTTTCTGAAATTGTTTTCCATTTCATTATTGCATCCTCTCCAAAACCAGTGGTGTTTTTGGATTGAAAAATAGCAAATTCCAATTGAGCCCCTTTGGGACAAGTTAAATTTACAAGTTGATCAGGAGCAATAATTTCATCATTGAGAAATATATAAGCTGCATCGCATCCACCATCATTCGATCCCCCTATAATGCCGTTTTCAATTTCTTCATTACTAAATTCATAATCTTTCAATACCTGATTGGCTGCAAAAAATTCAAAATATGAATTCTCGTTGTTATACTCACTCGAGTTTTGACACTCTTGTTTAATGATTTCTTTGAGTAATATCTGATTATTGGTCATAGTAAATTATTTCTATTAATTAGCGCAAATATATTGAACTAAAATGGCAAATCCTGTCCATATTCCGAACAAGGCTCATTAAGGACTTGAATTTCATTATCTTCAAATAGCTGTGCCTGCTTTTGAAGCTTCTCCAAATACAAAGTGCGTTTTGAGATATCGTTGATTTCTTCTCGGCGGGCCTTACTTAGTTCCAAGAATTCATCATTTTGATCTATGCCAAGGAATCGACGTCCCAATAGACTTGCCGCGATGCCAGTTGTACTGCTACCTGTAAATGGGTCTAAAATCCATGCCCCAGAAAGGGTCGAAGCCTGAACGATACGAGAAAGCACACACAATGGTTTTTGCGTAGGATGCTTCCCGCACGATTTTTCCCATGGAGCAATAGCTGGCAATCGCCACACATCACGCATTTGAGTACCACCATTAATTATTTTCATTAGTTCATAATTAAAATAATGGGGTACTTTTTGCTCTTTACGCGCCCAAAGAATGTATTCAGCCGAGTGAGTGAAATACTTGCGTGACAAATTTGGTGGCGGATTTGTTTTCTCCCATGTAATACAGTTCAATATCTTGAAGTCTAATTCCGTCAAGCATCGGGCTACTGAGAAAATATTATGATAAGTACCACTTATCCAAATCGTTCCATTGCTTTTTAATTTATCCCGACAGGTGGCAATCCATGATTTGTCAAAAAGGTAATCTTCCTCATATCCGTTAGACTTATCCCAAGCACCTTTATTGACAGAAACCATTTTACCGCTTTGAACGCTTATTCCTCCGTTTGATAAATGATATGGCGGATCTGCGAAAATCATATCAAACTTAAACTCAAAAGAATTAAGTAGTTCAATACAATCTCCTTTCAAAAGGGTAAAATCCCTATTTACCGATCTATAGTATGGAGTTAACATCAATGAAATGTTGCTGTTGACACAATTTCAAAAATATTTCTATGTTCCTTTATCCTTTCCAAGAGATTCTTGAACATATAAGCGTCATGTCTATTGGTCTTTTCTTGAACCATTAATAGTTTCGCAATCAATATCAAGAATTTAACACTATATTCACCTTTTCCAGCTAATTTGCTGTATTTCTGGGCTTCATTATTTACTTCAGCCAACAAATTCTCCGGGGACAATAAAAGTTCCTGTTCTTTTTTAGATTTTAAAGGAGCTGTCCGACTCCATTGTTCAAGTAAACTACTTAGCAATAGGTCCGTTTCATGGGGTTCACTATAATGTTTAATCAACATATCTACAGCCCAATGAATATGTTTAGGAGTACGGATGCGACTCCATCTTTCACCTTCTTTCTGACGATATCTTAGCAGAATATCAAAATCAGACAATGTCCCTTTGTATATTCCTAAAATATATGTGCCATTAATTGGAATTACACATAGCGGTTCTTGTACATTACATGTCATTGAAATATTTTGATTTGGCATAATTCTTACTCCTCATTTTAGTTTTTTAGAAATAATATCGTTCTCAAGATCCGCAATGTTATACAAGTGGTCCAATACATCAAACGTTTCTTTTAGGTTATTCTTTGCACTGCGCCAACCGCAACCATCGGTAAACCAAACAAATTTGAAATATCCCAAATCTTTGGTTTCCATGGTAATAGTTTTGTAACTACGTGCCGTTTCATTTAACTTGGACCCACTGCTTGTATAAAAGTTTGTTTCTATGCCATAAACAGTGTTCTTTCCTTTTACAACAAAATCAAATCTTTTTTCCGCACGACCATTATTGGAAATAGAAGACAAATCTATTCCCCATTTAGCCTCAATCTCATGGATATACATTTCCTTGAAATAGGTTTCTCCTTTTACAAGTCCTGCTTTACAAAGAAAACCCTCTACAAGATTTTCCATTAAATGACCACCACGGTTCTTACGTCCGTTCGAGTCAAGACCAGTTTCTATACCTGTCACGTAATCCACAAGATTGTTGACAATATGATTCTCCATCAAATCAAAAAGACCAGTCTTCCGCATGAATTTCACGTAATCTTCATTTGTGCAATTTGGCTTGTCAAAATGAAAGTCAATCTGTCCTTCTTCATCCATAGCCATAATATCAAGCTCACGCTTAGCTAAAAGAATAGGGATACATTTTAATGTTTCTGGATATTGTACCAAAATATTCCTGAATTCATCCTCGATATTCTTGGAGCCAATAAGCGCATTTAAGATATTGAGTGGAATTTTAATAGCTTCCACATTATTAAATACCTTATCAAAATCAACATAATATTTATAATCGGCAATAGATGGTCTGAAACCAGCAAGCCAAGCATCAAAGTCTCTCATATCAGTAAGCATTAGCAACATTTGAAATCATTATTTCAGAAATAGCACCACGTCCATTTCCCTTTGAATTTATCATCCTTGCAGCAAATACACGTTTAATAGAGAACATCTTATAAAGATGATCAAAAAAATCGTCTTCATTGTCTACGTTCAATGGGTCTGAATTACTTGCCACGAATAAAGATTTTTGCTTTGCAATTAGAGCGCAAAAATCGCGTAACCGTATCTGCTCGGCATCATCAAAACCTTCTTTTGCGTAAGATGTAAATGCAGAAGTATCTGTCAGAGGACGATACGGAGGGTCAAAATAAAACAAAACATTATCATGGGCATATTTGCCAGTTTGTGCAAAATCACCACAAAGAATTTCAACTCGCTGAAGGACGGCAGAATCTGCCCTTAATGTCTCCTCATCGCAAATTTTAGGATTTGCATATCTTCCATGTGGAACATTGAACTTACCTTTAGAGTTTACACGATACAATCCATTGAAACAAGTACGATTCAAAAAAATAAATAGTGCAGCGGTTTCAACCTCTGAGGTATCTCTTTCGTTAAAACGCTCACGTTGAGCAAGAAAATACTCTTTTCTATCAACTTCATTAAGTGGAAGATATTCATTTTGAAGTCGGTTCAATTCAAAAATTAAATTTTCGACATCATATTTTATTACTCGATATGTACAGATAAGCTCTGCATTGATATCATTTATAATAGCTCTTGTTATGTTTGGGTATTCTTGTAAAATCCAAAACAATACTGCTCCTCCCCCAACAAATGGTTCGATATACGTCATCTCATCCCTACGTGATAAATCACGAGGTAGAATTTTTTTTATATCATCAAGAAGTTGAGTTTTCCCTCCAACCCACTTGATAAATGGTCTTGCCCGATATGTGTCTAATCTTTTCATTTAATTCTAAATTTACTACTAAGAAAATTCTCGCAGTATTGTGCAAATATAGTGATAACGCTTCACTTCCCCAACAAAATGAGAAAAGAAAACAAGAATACTCTTAAGCATTTACCTCCCTACTCTCAACCGGCAACTGCAAAATTA
>ULKN01015655.1_pt1 | contig 14100 bp, 10 predicted proteins | sample 1951171 | NCBI WGS metagenome assembly ULKN01 (sample SAMEA4835502, study PRJEB28245) | human gut metagenome | biome: gut microbiome; material: fecal sample | place: Denmark | collected 2008
CGAGCTGCCTGTAGTTATGCGACACGCCCGCTAAGAACAGCTCATAGTCCGGCACGAAATAGAGCACGGGGCAGTTGAGATAGACGGAGTCAAAAACTATCGAAGAATAGTCCGTTATCATCAGTCTGTACTCATCTATATTCGTGTCGAAGTTGTCCGTGCAGACTCTGTCGTTCTTTATATCAAACAGATGGTTGTAGCATTTGAATATCGGATGGTTCTTGAAATCGAGATAGAGATCGTTTTTCTCGAGCATGTCGTGCAGTCTCTCGGAATTGAGGAACGCCGAGACCTGCTTGAAGAAATCGGACTCCATGAACACCTCGGGCAGCTCCTCGCGCTCGTTGTTGACAAGCGCACCGATAAGATTGCTGCGCCAAGAGGGCGAGAACACAATTCGGTTTTTCTTTTTGCCGCTGGGCTCCATGCTGTCATATCGCGGCATGCAGCTCTTTATCAGCTCGCGCTCCGCAAAGCCGTAGTTCTTCTGGAAGTTCTCTATCTCGAAGCCGCTCGACACGACAACTCTGTCTATCGAGCAATGCTCCTTGTCGTAGAGGCTTCTGAGCGACGCGTGGAGTATGCCGTGCTGGAGATAGACCAGCTCGAATTTTACAAGGTCGGCATACCAGCGGGTCGGACCCGCTCCGAAAGGCGAGACATTCGAGAGATTCGAGAACGATGTGATTATCTTGTCGCAATTGAAATACAACTGCTTATGAAGCTTCGAATGGAACATCACGACATTCTTTTTCTCCTCGGGAGTGAAGCGTTCGTCGAGCTTGTCGCGGTCGCAGTCGTTGAGGATATAATAGCGCTTAACGCCGTCTTTTTTGGAGAAATCGTGCTTGAACTGATCGTATGCGTTGTCAAACACGCCGTAACGGTCAAGATAGAGCCATATGGGGCCGCTGCCTTTAAAAGTCAGAGCAAGCAGGCGGTTATACACTATCCTCGGGTTCTTCAAGCCGAAGTAGAGCATATTGTAAAACGCCACGAGCAGTTTATAAAACGCATTGTTGAGAGCCGGAGACGAAGAGATAGTGAACACTCCGTTCTTCTCTTTATAGCGCCTGTTGTCTCTGAAGAATATCTTCTGTCCCTTGTCCTGAGTCAGCGGAACATGGGGACCGAAATAATAAGAGAGCTTGTAAGTATTGCCGCAGGTCTCGACCTCGAGCTCGAATTTCTTTGTCTTTGTGACATCGATATCAAAGCGCATGCGCCAGAATGTGGCAGTCTTTATACCCGCGCGGTAATATTCATAGTTCGAGTGAGTCAGTTCAATCTCCTCGCGCACGCCGTCTTTTATTATAAACACACGCGGCTTTTCGACATAGTCAAATATGATGCACTTCAAAAATGCGTCCACGTGCAGAGTTTCGCCGAACACTTTGAACGAGTTGACGACTATCGGCACCTTGTCGGCACTGTAAACCTCCTCGCCGTCGTAGAGCACGCGCAGATTTTTTTTGTCCGCTGCGACGCTCAGCTTATTGCATCCCTTTATCTTGAGCAAAAAATGCTTGTGATAGAGATCCATATATGGGTGGTTGAGAATGACGCTGTCATCAACTCTGTCGAGCAGGGCATTTATCCTGCCGACTGCTCTGTCGAACTCATCTTTCGGATAGCTGTAGGGCAGCAGGATATCCTGCGTGCTCTTCCAGTTTATATCATTGATATAGAGCGACTGGAGATAAGACGGCACATGACCTTCGTATCTGCCGAACATCTCCTCCCACATAGCCATGGTATTTTCAAATATATAATAGGCATAGCCTTTTTTGCCCGTTGTGCTGCCGGGGCGGCGCAGATAGAGATACTCCGGGCGGCTGCAGAAGCCGATTTTGAGTTTGTCGCTGAGAACATCGAAGCAGTATTTCTGATCCTCATGGAATGCGAGCGAGGTATCGAAAAGAACATTCTTCCCCTCGCCGAGATTCTTGACGCAGATGTTCATCGTCGTCTGCGTTATATAGCAATATTCGGGATCCTCGAGGTCATAGACGCCCGTCTTTTTGAGGAGCTTGTATCTGTAGTGCAGGGCGAACTTCTGCTCGCCGTAATACGGAACTATCTTGTAGGTCACAAGATCGATCTCGTCAAAGTGCCTGTCGAAGAAATCGGCAACCGTCTTGAGCGTATTGTCGGTGAGTGTATCGTCGGAGTCGAGATAGGTTATATACTGACCCTGCGAGTGCTCGATACCGAAATTTCTCGTTGCCGAAACGCCGCCGTTTTCGAGCGAGAACACCTTGAAGATATCATATTTTTCGGCATATTCTTTGCATATGCCGAGACTGCCGTCCTTTGAGCCGTCGTCTATCAGCAGAACTTCGAGTTCGTCCTTGCTTATGGTCTGCCGCAGAAGGCTGTCAAGGCACGAAGCGAGATAGTCCTCGCAGTTATAGACGGGAACGATGACGGACATCCTGTACTTAAACATCTTATACTCCTCACATCAGAATATACAAAAATTACCTGTATATTTTATCACATTTCGCGATCTCTTTCAACCGTTTGAATCGAGCCATGCGTTTGCCGTCCGTGCGACGCCGTTCAATGCGTGCTCGCCGAACGGATCGTCTATGCCAGCGGCGGCGCAGAGCTCCTTGAAGCTCTTCTTCCCGCCGAAGGATACAAAACGCAGATATCTCTGCCACGCGTCTTTATAATCCTTCTGACTCAGCGACCAGAATTCGAGCGCCGCGGTCTGCGCGAGGCAGTAGTCGATATAATAGAACGGATAGAGATATATGTGCAGCTGTCTCTGCCAGCCGCGACCGTTTGAATAGAAATCGACATCGCCGAAGTCCATATACGGGCGGTACTTCCGCTCGAGTGCGAGCCACTTTTCGTTTCTCTCTGCGGGAGTCAGCTCCGGCGAGTCATAGACAATGTGCTGGAACTCGTCAACCATCGTGCCGTAGGGCAAAAAGACCAGCGCGCTTTCAAGATGGACAAATCGCGAGCGCACGGCATCCGAGCCGTAAAACAGCTCGTGCCATGGCCACGCAAAGAACTCCATGGACATCGAATGGACTTCGCACGACTCCATAGTCGGGCTTATCTGATCGCAAAGCTCCATTTTGTCTCTGACGCTGTAATAGGCGAACGCGTGACCCGCCTCGTGCGTGAGCACATCGACATCACCCGAAGTGCCGTTGAAATTCGAGAAGATGAACGGCGACTTGTATTCGAGTATCTCCGTGCAGTAGCCGCCCGCAGCCTTGCCCTTTGCGCTCAGGACATCCATGAGGGCGTTGTCATACATAAAGTTTATGAACTCCCCCGTCTCGGGGCTCATCTGCTCATACATTTTCTTTCCCGCGGTGAGGATATCCTCGGACGAACCGTCGGGCTTCGGGTTGCCCTCTTTAAAGGCGAACGGGTCGTCGTATATTTTCATGTCATCTATGCCGATGCGTTTTTTTTGCATATCCTTGAGGCGGCAGACGACCGGCACTATATCGCGCACGATGCGCGAGCGGAAAGCCGAAACATCCTTTGCGTCATAGCAGTTGCGCGTCTGGCGGCAATATGCAAGCTCGGTAAAGGTGTTGAAGCCGAGTTTTTTTGCAATGCGGGTGCGGCATTTTACAAGGCTGTCAAAAATTCTGTCGAGCTCGTCGCCATGAGCCATATAGAACCCGCTCTCCGCCTCGTATGCCGCGCGGCGAACGTCGCGCTCGGCGTTCTCTTTATATGCGCCGAGCTGAGAAAGACTCAGCTTTTCGCCGTTAAAATCTATCTGCGCCGAGGCTATCAGCTTCTGATATTCGCTCGAGAGCTTGTTTTCCTCCTGTAAATCGGGGATTATCTCGGGCGAGAAGCACTTGCGCGAAAGCTCCGCGTTGACAAACATCAACTTGCCGTATTTCTCTTCAAGCTGCGCGCGAAGCGGGCTTCCGAGCATCGCCTCGGTGAACTTCTGCTCGCTCTGCTCAATAAGCGGGGCGTTTTCGTCGTTGAAGTCGTTCTCTTTCTCATAGAACCCGTCGAGGGTGTTGACAGTGTGGCGGATATAGGCTATCGTGCTCATCGTCTGAACATGGGAGATTATTTTTTCACGCTCCGAAAAGGCTTTCTCCGCCTCTTCGAGAGTCTTCGCTGCGCTGAGGCGTTCCGCCGCCGCATCGAGCGCTTCGGTCGCCGCCTTGACATCTATTCTCTCATATGGCATATCACAGAATTTCATATCAATTCCTCCGTTGGGGTTATTTGACGCTTATCTCATAGAAAACGACTGTGTTGGGGTCGATTGCGTTTTTGAGCACGAGTTCACCGCAGCCGCAGCAAAGCGCATGACCCATCTGAATATAATACTGCGCATATTGACCCTCCGATATATAATTTCCTACATATGGATTATATAGTCCGTGACGCTTTGTGTCAATCCCGCGATTGATTTATACCCCCGCGCATGATATTATATACTAAACAAAAACAAAAACAGGTGATACTATGTTCAAGCCGGAAAAATATACTCCCCCGGAATTCGACCGCGAGCCGTTTATATCATTCCCCGATGTGACGACCGAAAAGGCGGGGGACGGCTACATCCCGGAGAATTTCTACGCGACTACGATATATCCCGAATATTTCAAGATAAACGGCGAGTGGAAGATGCTCACAGGCAGCCGCATGGACTGCTCCGTCGTGATAAAAGACGGCATGCCCTACGCCGTCGAGATGAGGAATATAAAAAAGGGCGACGAGGTAGTCGTCAACCGCACGGACGACGGCAGGGACGGCATCTTCGTTCACGCGGACGGTTTCTCCGCCCCGGAGAACAGCGTCGATCAGGCGTTCGCGTTCAGAATGGGACAGAGCCGCGAGACTTCGTATTCCCGCGACTACGACCGCCTCTATGATATCCTGCGCCACGACCGCGACCACGGTAAGATAGTCTGGGTGCTGGGCCCCGCCTGCGTGTTCGACCACGACTCCCGCGCCGCCATGGAGTCGCTCATCAACAACGGCTACTGCGACGCGCTCTTTGCGGGCAACGCCCTCGCGACGCACGACCTCGAGGGCGATCTGTTCCACACCGGGCTCGGGCAGGACATATACACAAAGCACAATGTCCCCAACGGGCACTACCATCACCTGCACACGATAAACCTTGTCCGCAAAGCGGGCGGAATAAAGAACTATGTCGAGCAGAACAACGTCCGCACGGGCATCATGCAGGCGCTCGTCAGGAACAATATCCCCTATGTGCTCGCGGGCTCCATCCGCGACGACGGTCCTCTTCCCGATGTGATACCGAATGTATACGACGCGCAGGACGCCATGCGCAAGCACACGAGCGAGGCGACGACGGTAATAGCCCTCGCCACTCAGCTGCACACGATAGCGACGGGCAACATGACCCCGTCATATCAGGTGGTGGACGGCGTTGTCAGACCCGTATATTTCTATGTTGTCGATGTGTCGGAGTTCGCCGTCAACAAGCTCAAGGACAGAGGAAGCCTGAGCATCACGGGCGTTGTGACGAACATCCAGGACTTCATCGTCAACGCCGAGCGCAATCTTATTGGCAGGGATGGAAAATAGCAAAGTAGGATTGGACGGTGAAAAAAGATGAAGCGTTTATCACTTTTTTCGATAGTTTCATTATTTATAATTTTCTTTGTTATGCTTATCTCAATATCATTGATAGGTTCCGGTACGGTAGTCACTTCATATGAGGGGTTTGCGCTGGACTCAAACGAGAATTTATATTTGGGCGAGTACGGCAAAATCAATGTATACAAAGAAGGCTCTTTGTTATATTCCGTTGACGCGCACACGTCAAGAGCCTATGCTTTCACTATTCAAAATGATGAAATTTTGATATCAACTGCCGAGACCGTTTATATCACGGATCTAAGCGGAAATGTTATCAACAGCTATAAAGATACGGATACCTCGCTGTTCAATGAACTCAAAAGTAACAAGGACTCTTTCTCATTGAACGGCAGCACCTACAAAATGCAAAAAAACTTTGGCAGAAGCAGAATAGTAAAAGACGACGGCAAAGTGATATATCAAATGCCGCTTCTTGATTACATGGTTAAAATAGGAATTTTGATTTCAATGTTGTGGCTGGTGGTACTTGCAATATATTTGGTTATCAGTTTTCGCAAAAAGGCCGAACATAACAAATCACAAAAAGGATGATTGACTTTGCTCAAGAAAAAAATTGCCGAACTTTTTGAAAAAATCAAGAAAACAAAAACATCTACTAAAATTATGATATTGCTTCCTGCCATATCGGTGCTGATATGTGGTACAGCACCATCCATTCCAGGACTTTGGGGAAACAGGATAGCATTTTATGCAGTGTCGATGTTTGCTTTGTCTTTGATAGTTTTATTTATGATTTTGTTAAGTATAAAAGTCAAAAAGCAGCCATGGCACGGTATACTGTGTTTTTTCACAATATGTATCGGCGTTTTGTTCTATATAATATTTATAGGTTACACAGCACTTTTAGATAACAGCACTCTTTCATAATGAATATTTAAAATTAGGTGTATGCAAAAACATTTGGAGTAAAAAAATGATGACGGATTATAAAGAATTGTATCTTTTATATTGTGCAAATTTATGTGCAGATTCAAATGATTACACTACAAAAGTGTATGTTAAACGACATAATGCCGCAATGAAGCAACTGAGTAAATTGTTTCATCAAATCGAAGATGAGCCGGACAAATCATTTTTGTTAGAATTATTAGCGACGGGAAATGACCAAACCAAAGCTCTTGTCGCGGCGCACTGTTTAGGATTCGGCGTATATGTTTCAGAAGCCAAAAAAGTTTTGTCATCATTAGCAAAAAATAAGACTAACCCCATTTTAGCTTTTGAAGCGCAGACAACATTAGATGTTTGGAAACGGCAAGGCTACTTAAAGTTTTAATACAATGTACCGGCAAACATCACCTAATGTCGATTCAGAGTCATTTGGTGCAGGACTCGTATCTATGATAAAACCTGCACAGCGAGATGAGATAGATTGTGAAAACAGCAATAAAACATATTTGTAACGCGGGTCTTTTCTATACACGTCTGAAAAAACACTTCTGTCCTAAATGCGGGAGGAAGTTAGAATTACGGTATATAAGCAAGACCGTAAGCTCTAATTCTTTGGAAGCAAAAAATTATGATTTTTCTGTCGGCGATACATTTTTAAGGGGCGATGTTGAATTTAGAACAGCATATTTTCACTGCCCCAACTGCCAGCTTGACATTTCAATTGAAGAAATGAAGAAATATGAAAAGCTATTCTAAAAGAACAACAAATGAATGCCGTGACGCGATTTAACAGGCGAACTTGTTCGACAGAGCGTACTTAACGGTAGCAAAAAGCGCATTTATGACGCCGAGTACGGATATGACATGAACAACGACGTGTGTTATAACAGTGGCCGTGACCACATCTATATTTTTTATACTTGCAGACGATATCACTGGGATAGGGGGAGTTGATGACATTGCCATTATTCCGCTGATCTACATTTTTGAAGTTTTAGAGTAAATAAGTTGATAAATGATATTTTGGAGGCAATTATGATAGAAATATTAAAATTAGCTATGACATTGAAAAAGAATGTATGTGTCTATACTTGCGATTCGGAAATTTCAAAGTTCTTATACGGACGTATAATTTTTATTGACAATGAGTTTTTCGCTCTGTATATGCTCACTCCAAATGGAGAAAATGACGGTATTTTGGTAAAAAAGATTAGCTGTATTACTTATGTTGAGATGGACGGACAGTATGATGAAAAAATGAAAAAACTATGTCCGAATTTCGACGATTTGATTTCAAAGACTCCGATAGATTTTGAAAATGGAAATGCGCTGTTTTCAATAATGCTGGAAGCGTTAAGAACGGAAAAGCCGATTTCTGTTGAGTTGTTGGACAGTGGTGTTGATTCGGTGATTGGTCAAGTTACAGCGGTTAATGAGAAAATATGTACTGTAAGGCAGATAGATGAATACGGATGCGATGATGGTATCGCGTATGTCAATGTCCCGGATATAACTCAAGTATCCTACGCATCTGCCGATAATAGCATTTTGTTGTTGCTTATGACCAAGTGAAAAAAAACACAGCTGCGGAAGCTATCATTTTTGCTCCGCTTTATGGTGTTGATCTGGAACCAATTGATTGGGATTACGGATATTAATTGGAACTTAACAAAATTTTACGATTATATTCGAACCTAAATGAAAGGAGTTTAAGGTGCATGATTGAATTCAACGGATATCTTACTGGAGCATCAGAAAAATTCTTTTTCAAGAAGTATGTTACTTATATGCAAAACGCATTTATTTTTGGTTTGGTAATGGTATTGCCTTTGATTTTTATGCTGATGAGAATTTTTCAGACATTTTCAATATTTTACGGATATTGTGCGGTTTTTGCATATGCCATGATAGCGGTTCGCATTAAAACCCCAAAGGGAAGAAAAGAAATAACGCCTAAAAGAATATATATTGCAGATGATAATCTCATTTGTATTTCCGATAAACAGACCGAGAGCAGAAGTATCGGATTAGTAAAAACAGCTTATGACTATGGGGAGTTCTACTTTTTATCATTTCCGATGGGGAAGAAAAGCGGAAATTTCGTTTGCCAAAAAGATTTGCTCACACAAGGAACTCTCGAAGAATTTGAAAAACTGTTTGACGGTAAGATAGTAAGAAAATATTAAAAGTTACTGCGGCCGGGAAATTTGATTGTTTGCAACAAATTGAAACAACCATAAAACTATCCCCAAAAAATTAAATGTTTTTGGGGGTTAGTTTATTTGTCAATTGTTATTTACCGCGATTTTCAGCCTATCCAAATTCAGAAACTCCGGATCTTTTAAAAGCTCAAAATAAAAATACGAAAAACTTCAATTTTTTCTTGACAAAGGCGAGTCTCTTTGCTATAATCTCTCTTGCAGTTGCGGATGTAGCTCATCCGGTAGAGCGCCACCTTGCCAAGGTGGAGGTAGCGAGTTCGAGCCTCGTCATCCGCTCCATAAACAGTCTTTGTCTTTGACGAAGGCTGTTTTTATTTTTATCGAAGCCGCAGTACAACAAGCAAAATAAAAAAAGAAAAAGCACCTGCAAAAGCAAGTGCCTTTTCTGGAGCTACTGGCCGGACTCGAACCGGCGACCTGCTGATTACGAATCAGCTGCTCTACCAACTGAGCCACAGTAGCAGAAAAAATCAACAGCTCATATATTATAAGCGAGACTTCGCTTTTTTGCAAGAGCTTTTTCCAATTTTGTTGACCGTCGAAAAAATATTTTTGCGCCGCGCGTCCGCCGCTCTTGCTTCCGGCTTTCTTCTGTGCTATAATATCCGCACATCCGCCCGTAGCGAAGCTGGATATCGCAGCAGATTCCGATTCTGAAGGCCGGGGGTTCGAATCCCTCCGGGCGGGCCAAAAAACGGCAAGCACTCAATGCTTGCCGTTTTTACTTCTTCACTCTTACCTCTTCACTTTTCACTGATATTCTTCAAATAACAGCTCCGGCGGCAGGGACTTTTCCCCGCCGCCGGTTGTTTTATTTATTTCACGAATGCCGAATATATCGTGTTTATCGTGCGCTCGTAGTCGCGCTCCGCGACGGCGATGACGATGTTTATCTCGCTCGAACCCTGGTCGATCATCTTTATGTTGATGTTCTCCTTGGCGAGGCTCGAGAATATAGTGCCCGCAACGCCGCGCGTGGACTTCATCGAGCGTCCGACGACCGCGATGAGTGCGATGCCGTTCTCGACCGTCACGCTGCTTGCCGAAGTGACTTTCTTTATATCGTAGACTATATCGTCCGTCTCGTCGCCGAGGCTCGTAGTCTCAACAACGATGCTGAAGTTGTCGATTCCCGAGGGGATATGCTCGAAATTCACGCCGTGCTCCTCGAGCACCTCAAGCATCTTGCGCACCGCTCCGCACTCGTCGTGGATGCGGTATTTTTCAATGTTTATCGAAGAGAAGCCCTTGCGCCCCGCCACGCCCGTGACAGTGTTCTCGGCGGGCTCGTCAGTGTCGGCAAGGATAAGCGTGCCGGCGTCCTCCGGGGAGTTGGTGTTCTTTATTCTGATCGGAATCTTCTTCTGCATGACGGGGAATATCGCGTCCTCGTGAATAACAGTCGCGCCCATATACGAAAGCTCGCGCAGCTCCCTGTATGTAACAGTCTTCATGACCTGCGGATCATCAACGACGCGCGGGTCGGCGATGAGGAAGCCCGAGACATCCGTCCAGTTCTCATAGAGATCGGCGTCAGCCGCTGCCGCAACTATCGAACCTGTTATATCCGAACCGCCGCGAGAAAATGTGCGGATAGTATCATTGGGCATCGAGCCGTAGAAACCGGGAATGACTGCGTACTCAGTATAGCTCAGGCGCTCGCGCAGAATGGGTATCGTGCGCTTTGCGTCGTATTTGCCGCTCTCGTCGAAGAATATGACATCTGCGGCATCTATAAACGCGAAGCCGAGCAGCTTTGCGACTATCTTGCCGTTGAGATACTCGCCTCTCGATGCGGCATAGTCGCGGCCGGCGCGTCCGATAAAATTGAGGCGTATATGCTCAAAATCATCTTCGAGAGACATATCGAGCCCGAGTCCGGAAATTATATCATTGTAGCGGTTCTTTATCTTCTGGAATATCTCTTCAAAATCGCCGCCTCTCGATGCGGAATCGTAGCAGGCATAGAACATATCGGTGACTTTTGTATCTCCGCTGAAACGCTTGCCGGGCGCAGACGGCACGACATAGCGGCGGTCGGGATCTGATCTGATTATATCGGCGACCTTGAGAAACTGCTTCGCCTCTGCGAGCGAAGTTCCGCCGAACTTGACGACTTTTGTCATAAGGCTCTCCCCTTTTAAAATTGAAGATACTTTATTATACTAAAATGCCGATAAATTGTTACTCTTGAAAAGAAAAATAGCCATATCTGTGCCGATTTCGGAACAAAAGACAAAAAAAGGCAGGCTTTCGCGGCATTTATCTGCAGTTTTGAGGTCAATTCAGCCGTTTTAGTGAATAGGATATAGACACCCGCACAAATTACAAATCAATAACAGAGTGTAACAGTAGGTTACAGTTTGCGCGCTTTTGTTGCAAAGTTCGACATTTTATACTATAATATCAGCTGTTCGTAAGTTTTTACGGAAAGGAAAAACGATATGAAAAAATTATTTCGCCGTCTCGCGGCTCTGATGTGCACCGTGCTGTTTATATTCGGCGCGGCGGGCTGTGCGGTCAAAAGCGATAAACAGAAAGAGGAGCTGAATCTCAAGTTCCAGCACACCGCCCAGGACAGGGAGGTCGGCGAGACACAGTCGATGATAACGTACGAAAATCACTACGCCTACGGCATCCACTACCCCGCGATAGGGGTTGAGGCGATAGACAGCCGGATAAAAGCGGCGGCGCAGGAGATAGCCGACGGGTTTGTCAAAGAAGTGCCGAACTCGAAGCCCAAGGGCGAACTGCCGACGCTGAGCGCCGACTACAAGAGCTATCTTGTGACGGACAACGGCAAGAACAAATATGTCAGCATCGTGTTCGAGATAAAGACCGACATTCCCGACAAGAGCATCAAAACGGACAGCATAGAGACGCTCGTCTTTGATATCCCCTCCGGCAAGCAGCTGAGCGCGGACGATATTTTTTCTGACGGCTACGAGAAAATCGCCAGCACGCGGGTTGTATCCTATTTCACCGCCAACCGCCTGTTCAACGCGGGCGTAGGCTCGGATAAGTTCAAGCAGAACACCTCAGCCGACAAGAAGAACTTCACAAAATTCTCGATAAGTTCCGACAGCTTAACATTCTATTTTGACTCGGGCGTTCTCTTCGACGAAAGCAAAGGCTGCGTTGAAGCGGTGTTCCAGCTCAATGATATAAAGCCTATATTCTCAGCCGAAACCGCAAAGGTTCTGCTCGGCGCGGAGGCGGTCACAGAAACCACACAACAAAATTCGATCAAGCCCGAGAGCACAACGCAGCACAAAAAGCCGAATCTCCCCGCGGGGGTCAAATATATCGCGTTCACATTTGACGACGGTCCGAGCAAGATCGCGACCAACCGAATCCTCGACACACTCCAGAAATACAACGGCAAGGCAACCTTCTTCGTCCTCGGCACGCGCGTCGGAAGCTACTCGGCAGAGGTCAAGCGCGCCTACTCGATGGGATGCGAAATCGGCAGCCACTCATGGAGCCACGCGAATCTCAGAAAGATAAGCGCGCAGGAGCGCAAGCAGGAGATAAACAAGACGAACGCCATAGTCAAAGAGGTCATCGGCGTTGAGCCGACCCTGTTCAGAGTCCCCTACGGCGACTACAAGGGAATTCAGAAGGACTTCAACCTCCCGCTCATCCAGTGGTGCATTGACACCGAGGACTGGAAATATAAGGACAGGCAGGGGTCGGGCAGAACCGCGGCTCAGCGCAACGCGGACATGCAGAAGATAATTTCCTCCGTCGTCGACCACGCGACTGGAGGCGAGATCGTCCTCATGCACGATCTCTACGACATGACCGCCGACGCATTTGAGCAGATAGCCGCCGAGCTGCACGCCGAGGGATTTGAGTTCGTCACCGTCCACGAGCTCTACAGCATCTACGGCAAGACGCTCGAACCCGGGAAAGTCTATTTCTCGCCCAAGCAGTAACTAAAGCAAAAAAATTCAAAGCCAAGCTGTGTTTTGCAGCTTGGCTTTTTTGTGGGGGTTATAAATTGGGATTTGCAGTCGTAAATATTGGCAATATTATAATTTGGCGCAACCGCACACATTTCATTTGTAGAGCGAAGTGAAATAACCTCTCAGTCCCGTCTTACACCGAACCGGCTTTCCTACAGGGGGCTAAAAATCGATTATGCGGCAAATCCCAATTCATCTCTCATACAATGTAAAACCAGCAAGCTCAGGCACAGCGGTTATATGCCGCGCCTGAGCTTTTGATATTATTTCTTTTTCTTCTTTCCGGCTATCGGCAGCATTGCCGCGCCGGCAAGGAGGGTTATTGCGGAAGCCGCTATCGGTGCGCCGGTCTGCGGGGTCAGCGGAGTTTTTCCGCCGCCGTTTGCCGCGCTGGCGGGCGTATTTTTCTTGCCTGACAGGAACACATAGTTGTCATACTCGCTGTCGCTCATCGCCGTAAATGTAAATGTGCGGCTCTTGACAAACGGCACCTGACCGTTCCTGAGCGAATAGACGACCGTTACGGTGAACGGCTCGGTGCTCTTGGGCAGGGAGTGCTTTTTGAAATCTATCTTGCAGCTCTCGCCGACTTTAAGAACGGTTCCGTTCTTCGCTGAAAGGTCGACATCCATGCCGTCCGCCTTGACGCTGATTATCTCTGTGTCATACTGTTCCGAAAGGCTCTCAATAGTCAGCGCGGTGTCTTTCGATGTGTGGAAGCCCGACGGGGACTTGTCGAATTTGACATAGAGTCCGTTCGCTGGGTTCTGACCGAGGTTGAACTGCGGGAACTCGGGATCGGAATAGACATCCGTTATTCTGTCCGTGAAGAAGAATGTCAGATAGAAATTTCTCGTGTATCTGTCCCACGGGCACATTCCATGGAACTGACCGTTGACAAACCAAGTGTTCTCGGGCAGATACGCGCAGCTCGCGTCGATATCGCGCTCGGGTGAGATATGCCAGTGAGCCGGGTCATCGCAGACCGTGTTCTGCTTTTTGTAGTCTGCCGGGAACTTCTCGCCGAACGGGGCGCAGTATGCGCCGGACGCCGAGTGTACATCAATAATATAGTCGGAGTTGACTCCGGTGCTCGTGCCGATATCGTGCTCAGTATTTGCAATTATCGCTATCTTTGCACCTGCATCCTGAGCGCGCTTCAAGCCCTCGCTCATGTGAGCCATGGCGTTGTAGTGCATCTCGTCGCTCTTGACTATCAATTCGGCATTCTCGACGGGGTCGAGATATTTTGCCTTGAACTCCTCATACTTGTCGGGAGGAACGAAATCCCAGACACTGCCGAAGTTTATAACAACATCGAGCAGATACTGATGAATGATATCGTTGAACGCCTGATTGAGGCGGTCAAAGCCGAACGCCTCGAC
>ULKN01007635.1_pt1 | contig 14003 bp, 8 predicted proteins | sample 1951171 | NCBI WGS metagenome assembly ULKN01 (sample SAMEA4835502, study PRJEB28245) | human gut metagenome | biome: gut microbiome; material: fecal sample | place: Denmark | collected 2008
AATGACAACGGCAACGGTTGCGTGGTTCACGGTAAATACATTTGCAGGTGTGGACAGGCTTGATCTTAATATCAGCCTTGCCGCTCAGCTCAAAGTAAGTATGGAAAACCACGGCAAAGACCTTGATAAATACGGCAAGGTAATCACGAACGAGATGATTGACGACTACCTTAAAAAGCACGGTTCAAGCCTTAAAGATACGGTACTTGATCCTGTCACAACAAGAGAGGGTACAGTATTTACCAATCAGCGTGGCACAGTCAGAGAGCCTAACAAGCGCAGCTACCTTGAGTTTGAATGCTACTTCATTGCGACTGAGGAAATGTGGGTTCACCTCACAACCGAAAGCACAAAAGCAGGCGCTGATGACGGTACAAAGGTATCGACAGAATCAACCGGTGCAAAGGCTGATGTAGTAAATTGTGCGAGAGTTGATTTCACAGCCGAGGGAGCAGGCAACGGCACAACAATTTATGAGCCGAACAGAAGCACTCCCGTAAACGGACAGACAACCTTTGATTTGCCGTCAGGTTCAATGGTTTACTCAAACAACACAAGACTTTTCCATCTTAATCAGCTCGATCCTGTTAAGGTAACAGTTCGTCTTTGGATTGAGGGTAACGACCCCGAGTGTGATGACGATGTTCAGGATGCACACATTTCTGTTCAGCTTGGCTTTGTCGGATGCGATAAGGACAATAAACCAATATCATAAAGAAGAGCCGAGGTTCGCAGCCCTGAAATAACGACCGGCGAGGACTAAGCCGAGAAAATCACGAAAGTGATTGGAGCGGATTAGACGAGTGGGAGTTATTTAAGGAATAGCGGAGAACAACGAGGCTTGACAAAAAGAAGAGCCGTGGTTACAAAACCACCTAACTAATATATGTAAAGATTTAACTTTTGAGGGGAGAGAAAAACTTGTTCGGAAAAAAGAAACCAAAAATTGAACAACCGATTACTCCCGAGGAGTTAAGTCGCTTAAACGATAAGAAAATGGCAGATGCCGAGATTGAACATTTTCATGTAAAAAATGATTCAATCGAGATTGTAAAATACAAAAAGCGCAGACGGCTTTTGAGCATTATCCTTTCGGTCTGCATAATCATTCTTCTTATTCTGTTCATCGTTTCAACGCTTGTAACGCAATGGGGCGACTTGATTATCAGCATTGATTCTCCAGCCGTAAAAAAAGGTATCGTGCTTAGCGAAGATGCTGACTTCAAAACCCAGTGTGCTTCACTTACAGCGGAGCAGGTTAAGGATGTTACAAACATTACATATTCATGGCTTCCTGTTGACCTTGATACAAGCAAAGACGGTGCGCACAACGGCAAAAACTATGTTGCTTATACTTTCTATTGTAAAAATAACGGAGAGGTTGAGCTTGACTATGATGCAGTGCTTGAAATCACAGGTGCGGCGAAGTCGGCAGATGAAGCAACCCGAGTTATGATTTACAAAAACGGCAAGAGCTCAATTTACGGCAAAGGTCAGTACAAAGACAGAAGCAAAGCCGAAACCGATTGTACAAAGTTTGTAAGCGATAAGGAAGTTTATAAAACATCAACCGAAAAATTCAAGGTTGGCGATATTGACAAATACACAATCGTAATCTGGATTGAGGGTAACGATCCCGAATGTATCGACGATATCCGTAACGGTCATGTAAGAATGAGAATGCTGTTCTCGGTTCGTGACGATGAAGAATCCACAGCAAAACCGTAATTTTCGGTACAGTATTACATCAACTTGGTATTATGTGCCTCGGCACTGATATAGCAAAAAATCCCTATGGTGTTTTAGGGACAAAAAATTATTTTATTTAGGAGGAATTTCTCTATGAAAACAACATCAAGAAAGAGATTATTAATCTCTTCCGTAGCAATGCTCCTCGTGGCAATGCTCGCACTTGGTACAGCAACATTTGCTTGGTTCACAACAAGCACAAATCCTTATGCTGATAACTTTAGTGCAAAAACTACAAAGCAAAGTACACTTCTTCTTTCTGATAATACCAGAACCGGTTGGACATCGCACCTTGATTATAATGTAGGCAACAAAACAATGTACCCTGCTTCAGGTAACGGTACATCATGGGTAAAAGGTACAGCAAGTAACTCTCTTACAGGTGCCATTGATAATAACACTTTACAGGCTGTTGCTCCTTCAGCTGCAGCAGGCGTAATTCCGTCTGATTACCTTTTTGCTCAGGAACTTAACCTGAAGAATAATGGTACTGCTGACATCAAGGATGTAGCTATTGATTTCTATTTAAATACAGATACAAACAATGCTTCTGCTGACTATGCTCGTGTAGCCCTTGTTCCTATCAACGGTACAACTGTAGGTGCTGCAGATTATGTAGCATTGGGCAACAATGTATATTCTACTACAGCTAAGACTTATAAGCCTATCATCAACACAGACGGTACTGAGGGTGAACAGATCTCTACAAAGACTACATTCCATGTTGATGTAACAACCGGTGATGAAGTTATGAAGCCTGATGAAGTAAGATACTACAAGTTGTATGTATGGTTCGAAGGTCAGGATGAGAATTGTGTAGATGCTCTTTCCGGCCAGAAAATCCCAGGACTAAAATTTGATGTTTCTTCTACAATGGTTGAAGAGTAATTGATTTTTAATTTAACCCCGCGATTGGAGACCCCTTATGAAAAAAGTTATAAAAAGAATAGTGAACATAGTAATTGATATTATTGTGATTTTGATTCTGGCAGTGTCGGTTTTAATCGTTACATTGTCACTAACTTCCAAATCATCAGGGGTCCCCAATATTTTCGGCATTGCACCCCTCAGCGTTCTGACAGGTTCAATGGAAGATACAATTAATACAGGCGATCTTATTTTCTGTGAGGTTACAGACGATCCTTCATATGAATATAAGAAAGGCGATATTGTTACTTTCTATAAGAATATCAACGGTAATTCCGAACTCAATACTCACCGAATTGTTGAGGTTGTTAAGGATGACAACATTACCTACTACAGAACTCAGGGTGACAATAAGAAAACTAACCCGGAGCCCGATGAAGAACTTCAAACTTCTTCATCTATTGTCGCCAAATACACAGGTACGAAGATTGGCGGCGTGGGTAACTTTTTAAGCTTTCTCAGAACTCAGCCTGGATTTTTCCTCTGCGTTCTGCTTCCGATGATTATTTTCTTTGTTTATGAAGCAATCCGAGTGGTTCTCAACCTCCTTGCCTACAATAAGGAAAAAACTCTCGAAGAGGCAAAGCTTGCGGTTGATTCCGCCGAGCTTACCGAAGAACAGAAAAAGAGAGCTATTGAGGAATATCTTGCCTCCGTCGGAGAAAATCAGGACAAGGCGGAAAATGAGCCAGAAGTACAAACACCTGCTGACGGCAATAATTCCGCTGATAATTCCGATTAAGTTATGACAAATTTGTCCCTAACGCACTAATAGCGTTTATCGTAACGGTATATTTCTTTCTCAGTCTCAGTGCTGAGAAAGAAATACAGTTACAGCTCACAGTAAAAACACAACAGAAATTATCAGTTAATTTATAACGGTGAACCGTGTTTTTCATCTGAAATACGGATTTTCTGATAATACAAAAACAACAGATTAACACAAAACCGTTTCCGTCGGAAACGAACGGCAGTCGCTGATTGCCGCAACATAAGGCGATGAAATTTCGCCTAAAGAAGATGAGAGTAGATTTTTTTAAGGAGACGAAGTACCGTGGATACAGTATTTAAATTTCTTTTTGAATTTCTCGGTCAGTTTTTTGGCTCATTATGGTCAATAATCACCGGGTTATTTGGCGGAGTAGGCAATGCCTTTGATTTTTCCGCTTATGTAAACATTATTAATGCCTATACCACGGAGCTTGGCGGCCTTGCATGGGTAATTGCAATTATTGCCATTGTGCTTCTGGTTGCTGTGCTTGCACTTTGCGTATGGCTTATTGTCGTCGCTGTAAAAAAGTTTATTCGTTCGCACAGAAGAAGAAAAGATACAGATTCTCTTGTTAAAGAGGTTCAGGCACTCAACAAAGAGGTTATGAGACTCAACCTTGAAAAGGATAAGATTCTCTCTATGAAGGTTTCACAGATTGGTCTTAACCCCAACGAGATTGCAGAGCTTACAGGCGAAGAAATCGAGTCGCTCAACAACGGCGAAGAAGAGGACACAGGCGAAAGCCGTTTCTACAAGCTTACGGAAATCGACCAGCTTTGGGCAGATTATGTTCCGCCGGTTTATGACAACGATATCACACTTCCTGAGTTCTGTGAGCGTTTCAGACTCTTTGCTTGTTCACAGCTTGGTCTTTACTACGATATTAAGCTTATCAGACTTTTTGTTGCGTCATTCGCATCAACAAGACTTATTATCCTTCAGGGTATTTCCGGTACAGGTAAAACTTCACTTGCATATGCATTCGGTAAGTTTGTAAACAACCCGTCCATCGTTGCATCTGTTCAGCCGTCATGGCGTGACAGAACAGAGCTTTTCGGTTACTTCAACGAATTTACTAAGAAGTTTAACGAAACAGAGCTTCTCCGTGCAATGTACGAAGCTTCCTACAATGATAACATCTACGCCGTAATCCTTGATGAAATGAACATCGCAAGAGTTGAGTATTACTTTGCAGAAATGCTTTCAATTCTTGAAATGCCGTCAAGAGACGAGTGGGTTGTTGATATTATCCCGAACTCATGGCCGAGCGACCCTAAGCATATCGTAAACGGTCAGCTCAGAATCCCGCCGAATATGTGGTATATCGGTACTGCCAATAACGATGACTCGACCTTTGCCATTACCGATAAGGTTTACGACCGTGCTATGCCGATTAACATTGACACAAAGGGTGTTCCTTTTGACGCACCTCTCACAGATCCTGTTTACATTTCATACAAACATTTTGAGTACATCCTCAATGCCGCTAAGGTTCAATTTGTTGTTTCCGAAGAAAACATCAAGAAGATTACTCTCCTTGACGATTATGTTATTGAGCATTTCCGTATAGCTTTCGGTAACCGTATTGTTAAACAGCTTCGTGACTTCGTTCCTGCCTATGTCGGTACAGGCGGAACCGAGCTTGACGGTCTTGATTATGTTCTTGCCCGTAAAGTATTCAGAAAATTTGAGTCACTTAACATTTCATACATCCGTGACGAGATTGATGGCCTTTGTGCGTATATTGACGAGCTTTTCGGTGAAGAAAACATGAACGAAAGCAAGGATTATCTCCGTATGCTTAAAAAGCTTGTATAATTTTAGCAATTCAGGGCGAACTCTGTTCGCCCTTTGCTTGGTGAAAGGACTTTGCGCCTTTTATAAACGGTAAACTATCTGATTGGAGAAAAATCAATGGCTGATTTTGGTAAATATTTCAGAGCATATATGAATATGCAGGATATTCTGAAAAATGATTTTACTTACAACTACATAATGGAAGGCCTTAAAGACGGCGACAAGGGCGAGGACAGACTCGACGGTAAGACCAACGAAAAGGTTATAGACATGGAATGGGTTGTTGCCATTGAGGAAACTCTTCCGTACATTCAGAAAGCAATAGACGAACAGCGCCGTTTTATTAAGCAGGTTGACAATGTTGTTAGAGTTGAGCTTGCAAAAAAGATTGGCCCCGAGTCGGTTAAACACCTTTCGCAGCACACTAACTTTATTGCCAAGGTTGAGGGTGATATGGTAACGCCTAACAAAATCCTCACAATTGAGCGTGAAGAGAGCTTTGCAATTTACGAAAACCGTGTTCTTATGACGCTCATTCGTAAAGCGCTTCACTTTGTTGACGACAAGTATTCAAAGATGAAGGATGTGCCGAACGACAGTTATAACGATATTTCAATGGTTCGTCACATTGATTTTAATGAGAAAAAAGTAGATTTTAATCTTAACTATATAAATGAATCGCATGAAACTCTTGCCGATGACCTCGATGTTCTTGATGTTACACAGCTTTCGGACTTTGACCGAATCAGAAAAATCAGAACAACACTCAATGAGTTTTTGAATACTCAGTTGATGAAGGAAATCGCAAATGAGCCTGAGGTTCATCCGCCGCTTACGCAGACCAACCTTCTCAAGAAGAACCCTAACTTCAAAAAGGCTGTTGAACTGTGGAACTTCCTTGACAGCTACAAACGCAAGGGCTTTGAGGTTGTTACCGAGGATTATGACGGTAAGATGACGGACACGGTTCAGCAAGATGTTTATTTTGCAATGGGCTTTGAGCATTTTATGATGTCTATAGCAACCAACCCCGGACTTCGTGTGATTCTCAAGGACCAGTACGACGCAGAAAACGCCCGTCTTGCTGAGGAGGCGGCAAAACCTCAAAAAACCCGTGAGGCGGTTATGAAGGCACAGCTTGATGCTGTTCGTAAAGAGGAAATGGAAATCCGCCTTCGTGAAATCCGTGACCGTGAAAAGAAAATTCTTGACCTTACAAGTGAAATCAATAATTTAAAGGTTATAATCGATCAGAAAGAACAGCAGATTCTCACACTCAGAGGTAAGGTTTCTGCTCTTGAAGACCGACTTGAAGAGGTTAAGGCTGAACTCCAGCAGACAAAACTCAAGTTGATGGAGGCAGAAAAGAGAATTGCCGAGCTTGAGGAAGAAAATCAGCAGTTAAAAGATACTATTGAAGAGTTGAATAAAACGATTGATGAACTCAATCAGACTATTGACACACTCAATAAAAAAATAGTAGAATTAAATAACAGAATTCTCGTGCTTGTGCAGGAGAATGCTCGTTTGCAGACAAAGGTGAAAGAGCAGGAAACTGTTATCGCCGAGCAGAAAGCTCATATCGAAGAACTTGAAACTCAGGTTGCCGAACAACTTGCAAAGATTACGGCTCTTACGGAAAACCTTGAAAAATGTCATGCGCAGATTGAAGAGGACGCTCGTAAGATTACCGATTTGACCGGCAAAAATGAGAAGCTTACTGATACTCTCCAAACCGAACGCATTCAGCATAAGGAAACAGTCGACAAAATGAATGCCGATTTTGCTGAAGAAAAACAGCAGATGAACGACGCTCATTCGGCAGAGGTTGAATCGCTTAACCATAAATTCAACGATGCAGAGGCTGAACATAACACTTATGTAGCAAAGCTGAATGCGGATTTTGCGGCAAAGGCAAATGAAACAGAGCAAAAGCATCTTAAAGAACTTGCCGATAAGGAAGAGGCTCACAGGAATGAGCTTGTTGAAATTAAGGAAGCCAACCTTAAATCATCAGCCGCAAGCAATGCCGCTCACGCTTCTGAGCTTAAAAAGGCTTATAAGTCGGTTGACAAAAAGGTTGAGCAGGCAGAAAAAGCTTGCGAAAAGCGTATGAAAGCCAAGGTTGCCGAGATTAAAAAAGAGGCTCAGGCTGAAATTCGCAAAGCCGAAAAGAAAGCAGGCGAAAAAATCAGCCTTGCAAAGGAAGAAGTCAAGTCGATTAAGGATGTCGGCGATTTGTTCGTTCGTGACTTCGGATTCGGCAGTGTTGCTGTTGTTTCTAAATATGCCGAAGAGCTTGCAAAATTCGGCAAGCTTTCAATTGCAGACGAGCTTATGGACGCTCAAAAGTCTGTAAGATCACTTTGCATTTGCAGAAGCAAAAAGGGTGTTATGCTTGCAGGATATTCCCGTAACGGTGCAGATGTTTACAAAATCTATAAAAAGCAGGCAGACCTTGAAGTTGCTTTTTCGGATTTGTGTTCAAAGCTGAAAAGTGCCGGAAGGCTTCCGCTTGTGATAACATTCTCAGGAGTTGACAGACCGTTTGCAATGAACTTTGAAAACATTGTTCGTGAGTCAACAGGCAAAAAAACTACTGTTGTTCATAACAAAACATTGAAGGCTGACGGATTTGTTGCCGTTTACTATAGTGTAGAATAAGGGGCAAAAATGAAAAATTCAACTGCGCCCAACAGAAAGACGGGCAGAATGATTGCTAAAAATTTAATAGTTCTGTTCACTGTTGCACTTGCCGCCTTTTATGGCATTCAGGCGTGGTTCACTGATAAACAGTCATCAGATGCCGACGGCATCAACATTGAGTGTCATGCGCCTGACGGTATTGAAATTGCTGTTGTTAAGCACGGCGATCCGGCTCCGACGGATGACGCAGCGTACAAAAATACGATTGAATTGAACAGCGAAAATTATTCGTTTATTGATGATATCAAGATGACTGAGGTTTCGAGCGACGGATACACATTTTATAAGCCGCCCCTCAAACAGGAAAACGGAGTTGCTTCTCCTATTCTTGATGTTGACGACTGGGATCTTGCCGACAGTTCGGTTCACTACCTTTCTTTTGACCTGTATGTTCGTTCAAAATCCAAGTTCGATATTTATCTGGACAGTAAATCTAAAATCAGTCCGAATGCAAAAAATCTGACAGGTGAAAATGCAGATAATAAGAGTGATTTTGGTGAAAGCGGTGACTCAAAGGGAATTTCAAGAGATTGCGTAACCGGTGCGGTAAGGTTTTCGGTTGCAAATTATAATACTAAAGAAACAAAGCTTTTGTGGATTCCTGCTCCGAACATTTTTCTTAATGTAAATACAGATACAACAAAGTATTCTGTAAGCACAGACAAGCGTTTGGGTGAATCATATTCGCACGGTTATTATGTGAAAAACGGTAAATGGGTTAAAACCTCCGTTTCCGCTGATGACGGTTCACCACTCAGCCAGGTTTTTGTTGCAAACAGCAACGGCTTTACAACCAACGGGGATTACACATACGAGCTTGGTTCAAAGAAAAAAATTATGACTTTGGAAAAGGACACAACTAAAAATGACAAATATACAGGAATGGTAACCTGTAATATGTGGGTTGACGGCGAAGACGCAGAGGCAAGACTTGCCCTTGTAAATGGAAAGTTTAAAGCAAACCTTGTTCTCTCAAAGGGCGATGTACAACAATAAATAAAAATCAGGAAAGGAGCAATGAAGTATGAAACTGAAAGAAAGAATGCAGAATTCGTTTTTTGCACTTTCCGATAACAGACTTCTCGGCAGAAAAAAGCTCGCAATTTCATATGTATCATTGTTCCTTGTTTTTACTCTTGTGCTTGTGACAACGGTGGCATGGTTTACCGTAAAAGATACGGCAAGTATTAATTCTCAGGCGTTTTCACTTGAGTCAAGTGCGGCACTCCGTGTCAATGACGGTCAGGAAGATCTTTCAAACCATCTTGTTGTTAAAGGCTTTAAGCTTGAAGAGGCTTCAAGCGTTGACGGAAGGAATATGTTCTTCCCGTCAGAGGGCAACTTTAAGGATTCAACATCTGCCATGAAATTCCGTGAAGGAACGGCAGGCGACAGGAATAAAACATATGTATATAAGGATTTTAAGCTTAATGCCGATTCGGATATGACAAATGTTTATATCAAAGGTTATAATATTACAATTGTTTCGGCAGACGGTAAAACTGTTCTCGGTAAGTTTGACGGCTCAACCGAGATTATTCGTAACGATAAAGGCGTTCCTGTCGATCAGAAGGTCTATGATCCTTGTCCGTTAAGACTTGCGTTTATTACCGACAGCAGTAAAACTCCTACTGTAATTGATCCAAGTGCTCTTATTGACGAGCATGCTAAAAATTATAATGCAGTAAGCTAAACAAATATGAACGGCTCTCCTGCTACGAAGCTTTCATCATGCAAGACATTTTCTGATTTCTATTTCTATTCAGGCGAAAGCTTATTCACGCTTTTAGGTCAGAAACCTCTTGATGTAACATTGGTAGCGTGGTTTGAGGGTGCGTATGAAGATCAGTCTGTTTATGATAAGTATGCAGGCGCATCGGTTACAATTGATGTTGAACTCGAAAGTAACTACAATGATATGGAGGCTATCACCTTTATTGATAAAACAATAGGTGATAAGGGCGAAAATACTCCGTGGATTAAAACAGATGACTGTATAGTTACCATGCAGTATAAAGATACTGATACAACTCAGAAAACTGTCGTTATGAAATATCTTGGTTCGGTAGACGGATATAATACATGGACAGCTGCGTTGCCAAAAGATGTAACAACAGATATAAGCTTTTTCAGATTCAGTACAACGAATAATATAATCTATAACTCATGGCACACCAAAGATAATGTGAACAACGAATTGAGCCCTACGGCACAAGGTTGGATAGTTAATAACGAAGATTTGTATCCGTTACAGGAAAGCAGAATTGTAAACGGTAACCGCAGCATTGTTTATACTGCTAAGAGAGGTAACGGTTTTGGTAAAACCGATAATACTGCTCAAAGACTGTCCCCTTGTATCGGATACTGGGATTATAGTCCGAGCGGCTCAACTGTTGAAACAACAACACCTTCACCCACAACTCCGACAAGCGGAGGAGGATCTTCCGAAGATCCCGAAATAAATACGGGTGTGTATCTCAACATTCCGGATACTAAACAGTGGCTCAGAAATTATCTTACAAGCGGAACTTATGAACCTTATGTAATTTATAATTATAACGGTAAAAAATCAGAGCATTTGATGCAGTTTGAGTCTGACGGTGCAAGGTGTACCCTTGATAACTGCAGTGCGCCGAGAGGCTCACGAGTTATCGGATTTAAGTTTGTGAATAAGAACGGTACACACACTCTGCTTATTCCGGCAAAGAATGAATATATATTCTCCACACCGTTCAATGTTTCTTATGAAGTAAACAACGATGATACCGCAACGTATCATTAATAATGCAAAATATAAAAAGGAGGTGTCACAATGAAAGAAAGATTTGCTCTTTTGGCGGCTTATTTTAAAGAAAAGCTTGCAATCGGCAAAAAGTCGGGCAAAGAAAAGAGAAAAAGCTTGATTTTAAGCATTGTGGCACTTGTTGAAGTGTTGGCAATCGCTATCGTGTCGGTTTCTGCATGGGTGGAAACGATTTCAACCATTAAGCTTGATTTGAACAACGGTACAATTGATAACTATGTGTTTACCAACGCTAATATCGGCTACGGTAACGGCTATGACGGAAAGACAATTGATCTTACAAAATATTTTCGTCAGGCAGGCGATGTTCACCTTGCCTCGGCAACAAGCGCAAACGGCACAGATGTTTATTTTCCGACCTTAACTGCAAACGGCGCGCCGTCTGCTACTTACAGAAAGGCTACTGTAAACGATAAGAATGTCAACTACATTGATTTTTCTTTCAATGTTACCGCAAAGGGAACAAAGGCGTCATTCTATTTTGATAAGGTTCCCACAATCAAGGTTAACGATGCTGATGCAGACGAGGAAAAGCTCCGTGTTTCATTCGTTTGTGACGGCAGTAATACGGTTGTCTGCGGTAAGAGCGACAGCACGGCAGAGGTTGTTGCCGGTACAAACCTGAATATCAAAGGACAGGAAAATGTCAAAACTTTCGGTTCATACACGGGTTCAACAGCAGAAAGTCCTCTTTTTACTGTTCCGGCAGATTCAAAACCACATAAGGTTACAATGCGTGTGTGGTTACAGGATGACAGCAGAAATACAAAGTATGCCGGACAGACTGTTACAATTGACAACTTCAAGCTTATCACTCAGAGTCCCCAGGCCGGAGAATTGACTTTTTACGATAAAACAACGGGCGATCCATCTCTCGGTGCGGGTTGGGCTACCAAAAACAATCGTGCAATCTGGATTAACCAGGATGGCAAAAGCGAGTATAAAAAGCTTTCAAAGGATTCGAGCGGTAACTATTTTATTAAGCTCGGTTCAGATTATACAGATAATCCTAACGCAACAGTTACTTTCTACAGCTGCGAATCAACCGTAACATCAAATCCGCAGAACAGCTTTGTTGCAAAATGGACAACCACTCTGCAAACTGCTGTTGATGCCGATTCACAGACATTCACAGCCTACGGATATAAGGATTCGTCAAATAACGGCTACGGCACATGGGGAGAGGTTCAGAAAATTCTCCTCTCAAGTGAAGATGCAAGTACATTGCCGATGACACAGGTTGACGGAAAGTATCTTGCGGTTGATATGTATGTTCAGGGCAGTTCAACTCCGATAGCAATGACTTTTGAACCAAATGACAATGCGTCACTCAGCGGTTGGGTTGCATATTTGCCCAATCCTAACAGCGATGCAGCACGTTCGATTACATTCAAATTTACTTACAACGGCAAAGATTACAGCGTAAGTGCACCGAACAGAAATTCTTCGGTGAATTATGTTATTACTTCACAAAACACAGGTTACTGGGCACCTCCGGCTATTGTTTCCGTTTATTCTCCGTGTAAGGATGAAAAGGATAATAATGCATCAATGGGCACAGTAAGCGTAACAGGCGGTATGGACGGCGCAACAAGAGTTAAGGTTACAAAGGGTACAACCGTTACTCTTAATGCGACACCGACCGACAGTAACAAATACAGATTTATCGGTTGGTACTCTGACCCCGAATTTAAAGCTCCCGTTACCCTCAGCAACGGTGCTTACACAGCAAATGATACATCAGCCGAGCATAAGTTTTATGCGAAATTCCAAAGACAGTATAAGGTTGAGGCAAAAGCTGTTTCGGACGGAGCTGTTGCAAACAGCACAGGTGGTACTGTTAAAATTTCAGGCGGCGAAGCTGGCGCATACACTGTCGGTTCGTACCTTGAGGGGCAAGACACATCAATCACAGCCACTCCAAAAGAGGGCTATGACTTCAAGGGTTGGTATTCTGACGAGAATTGCACAAAACTGGAAAGTCAGGTTCTTACGCTTTCAATTAAGAATATTCAGGCAAATCATTTGTATTATGCCAAATTTATGATTAAGCAGTTCTCGGTAACAGCGGTTGCAAATCATCCGAATGATAAGAAAAACAGCACAGTACAGTTTTCTTCACCGTTATCCGAGGCGTCTGATACAAGCGTTACCGTCAAGGTAAACTACAACGGTTCTGCAACTTTTGTTGCGAATGCAGGCGAGGGTTATGAGTTTGTCGGCTGGTATTCGGACGAAAACTGTCAGACACTTGTCAGTAAAACGACTCCGTACAAAGTAAGCAGCATAAAGGCTGACTATACTCTGTATGCAAAATTCAAGATTATCAATCTTAATCTCAAAGTTTATTCAGTAACAGAGGGAAAAATCGACGGAGCGGGCGGTACGGTTCAGCTTGGAACTGATACCCCTGCCGCAAAGATAGAGACAACTGTTGAGTGGGGTACGCTTGCCACACTCACGGCTAAAGCAAATGCCAACTATGAGTTTAAAGGTTGGTTTACCGATCCGCAATGCAGTATAAAGGCAGACAGCAAGATTCTTAACAATTGTCAGTACACAGATAAGACAGTGGAAACTGTGGCAATAAAGAAGGATTTGACTCTGTATGCAAAGTTTTCGGATGTATCATCTCGCAAAGTTACCGCTAATGCTGTGTTCGGCGGAAATATTGTCGATACAGCAGGTACTGTTAAGGCAGGCGATTCGCAGGAAGGTGCAACATCAACTGCGGAGGTTACCAACGGTAATAGCGTAACTCTTGTTGCAAATACAAAGCCAAATTATAAGTTTATGGGTTGGTATTCCGACAGGGAATGTACAAACTCTGTTGCATCAGAACAACAGCTTGTTCTTACAAATGTCGATGCCAGTTGCGAATACTACGCATTGTTTAAGCTGCAGTCGTTTTCAGTCAACGCAGTTGTTGACGGTGAGTCAGTAGGTACGGTAAAGTTTACCGCACCTGAAGAAGTTGGACCGTCAACTGCAGTTACAGTTTCGGTGGATTATGACGGAAGTGCAACATTTGTTGCAAACCCTGCCGAGGGTTATGACTTTGACGGTTGGTATAACGATTCAAGCGATACTCCAGTCAGCAACAAGGCAACTTATGTTTGTGAAAACATCAAAGATAGCTTTACTTTACATGCAAGGTTCAAGCTTAAAGAATTTGAGGTAAAGGCCTCAGCCGTACTTAACGGAGCAGTCAGCAATGCATGCGGTACTGTTCAGGCAGGCGACTCAACA
>ULKN01029147.1_pt1 | contig 13699 bp, 8 predicted proteins | sample 1951171 | NCBI WGS metagenome assembly ULKN01 (sample SAMEA4835502, study PRJEB28245) | human gut metagenome | biome: gut microbiome; material: fecal sample | place: Denmark | collected 2008
TCCGTGCCAACCCTCCACAGGAGTTGGGTGGTAGCAAGGTGGTTACTTGGAAGGACTACCAGAGCTTGGAGACCAAGCACGCTGATGGCACAGTAGAGAAACTCAACATGCCTACTACAAGCAATGTGCTCCAGTGGTTCTGCGATGACAACACCAAGGTAAGTGTTCGTCCTTCAGGTACTGAGCCAAAGATCAAGTTCTATATCGAGGTGAAGGATCCATCCTTCAAGTGCGCTGGCTGCTACAACCGTTGCACCAAGGCTGCCGAGGAGAAGATTGAGGCTATCAAGAAGAGCTTGAATCTCGACTAAAGCTTGGATTTCGACAGATAAGAAGAGTTTAAATCTCGATTGATTATTTGAAGACGAGAATCATTCTCGTATATATTTTTCGCCCCATGCGTCAATTTCTGATGCATGGGGCGAAATCGTATTTATTATCTAAGCCGAATGTGCCCTTTCTGTATCATTAGCATCTTGACCAGCAGGAAGATGAGGATGATGGTGATATAAATGAGGAGTAGTTCCAAAAGGCTTAAATGGATATTTTCGATGCTGGCTCCTGGCAACATCGTGGTGAGACGGAAGATGGTATTGTCGAACTGGGTGATGCTGACGAGGCATCTGACGGCAAGATGCTGGAGAGTGGAGGCGAAGGTACCTAGCCAAGCGAACCAAGACAACCATGAAAGGGAGAATAGACAGACGATGGGTGACAGGAGAAAGAGGATGGCGCAAAGATAGAGGATGAAAGTGGCTGACGGAATGGCGATGAAACTGGTGAGGAGTGAGTAGCAGGAGATTCTGCCAAAGTAAAACGCAACGAGCGGAATCGTGCCTATCTGTGCAGCTATGGAAAGGCATAGAAGATTCCATATCCATCGACTCCATGTGTGGGAGAAATGGAATACGGAAGAAATGGATGGAAAGAAAACGAGGATGGACAAGACTGCCAGAAACGACATCTGGAAACTGATGTCGAAAAGATAGAGTGGGGAAATGAAAAGCATGATGATGTAGGCAACGGCTAAGTTGTTGACCGACAGTGCATCCTTCTGTGCGAGGATGGCAAAACTATAGATACTAATCATTGTGGCAGAACGCACGGCACTCGCTGGCATCCCAATCAAAACCACATAACTCCAGATGGCGATGGTGGAGAGACATATCGTCAAGATGGATTTCTTTCTGCCGCCAAGCAACAAGATGAATAGTTGGAAGATGATGCCGATATGCAGTCCGCTCACAGCCAAGACGTGGCTGGTGCCTGCTATGCTATAGGCATCCTTGGTTTCAGCATCGAGAGCCGTCTTGTCGCCCAAAGCCATCGCCGTGATGACGGCATAGTCTTGGTCGGAGATTTGCATCTCTCTCATCTTCGACTCTATCTGATTTCTCCATTCATTGGCTTGGAGCAAGGTGCGGTCGAGTGCTGATAAGTCTTCATAGGATTCTATGTGACTGGTAGCTTGGCTCTTGTCTATCTCGTGCGAGGTGAGAGTTCCACCTATGCAGAAAATACAGAGATAGAGGGCGAGGCATTGCTGCGAGATGTGCTGGCGATAGTAGATGGCTATCCCAAATGAGAGGAGGGTGGCGATGAGCCAAGCGAGTGAGCTCCAAGGGAAATGGAGGTATCGGGCAGTCAGAATACCAACTGTCAGAAGAATGCCGATTCGGATGGCTGGGGTGAAAAGTTGACCTTTGTGTATCATTTTAGATTAAAAAGAAACTCCCTGTTCGAAGCGATAACTTCGGGCAGGGAGTTTCGTCTTCTTATATATTTAGTTGTTGTTCATGAGCTTGTTGCCGCTCATTAAATAATCTTGTCTTACTTGCTCAGGTTGGCGATGGTAGCAATCATGGCTGCGATGCTAGACATGCTGGTACCGAGACTCATGGTCTCAGCCACACTCATCTTGCGTTTCAACTTGGCAGGAACTACAATTTCGCAGCCTGGTTGAACTTTGGCTCCATGGCTTACCTTAGCCACCTTACCATTCATATAAATAATGTATGCCTTATTCTTGACAGCATCGGAGGCAAAGCCACCAGCTTGGTCGATGTAGTAAGAAGCGCGCTTGCCCTTCTCGTAACCCACTGTGTTGGCATACATCACAGCGCCATTGATCTTGACGGTTCCATTGTATTGAGGAACAACCAGTCGGTCGCCTTCACGAAGAACCAAGTCTTCATCGCTGCCTGGATGTTTGATAGCTTCCGACAAGTCGATGCCAACAGGATATTCATCAGGCACATTGAACTTCTCCAAGTCTGCGTTTTTGGCACTTTCTGCCACTTGTTGCAAGTTGCTTCCGCTGTTGCTGCTGGCAGTCAACTGGAGGAGGTTCTTCTGCTGTTGCTCACGCTGCATCTTCAATACCGCTTCCATACGAGCCTTTTCGGTATCGTTGGCCTTTCGGATGAGGCGAGCACCCTTGAGGTATGCCTCTTTGGTAGAACCACCTGCCTTCTTGAAGAGGTCGCTCAGACGAGCATTTCGCTTGGTCAAGGTATAGTCACCTGCAAAGAGTACCTCGCCCTCGATGGTGACATTCTGTTGCTCAGTATAACCCGGACTTTTTCTGATGAAAACCTCATCGAATGGCATGAGGATGAAGCCCGGTGTGCCGTCGATGACGAAGCCATCCTTGAGAGATAGCGTATAAGTCTGGGCTATCAAACTGTCTGGTCGCAAAGCCTTGGTGTCAGAGACACGGCGGCTCACGTTGACATTGACAACAGATGCCTTGTCGGTCAAACCACCCGCCTGAAGAACGAAGTCTTCGATGGTCTCATTGTCGGCATACTTGTATGTGCCAGGGAAGAGGACCTCGCCACGGATGGTGATGGTGCGCTCGTTCATCTTATCTTGTCGGGTAGGGATGAAGAGTACATCGTTTTCCTTCAAAGGAATGTCGGCTACCTTGCCGCTCATGATGCCCTCGACATCTACGCTGACAACTTCCAGCGAGCGGTCGGTCTTCATGCGGTGCATCACGGCACGGGCTTTAAATGCATCCTCCGTCAATCCCTCTGCATGTTCTATCAAGGAACGAACACTGTTGACTTGTTCGCCGAGATTGTACATACCAGGGCGGAAGACAGCTCCTCTCACTTCTACAGTGTTGGCATAACGGTTGAGGATAGGCTCCACGGTAACGGAGTCGCCGTCAGCGATGCGGAAGCTAGCGAAGTCGAACTCCTCGACGTTATAGACGGAGTATTCACGTCCCGTCTTGCGGTTGACACGCACTGACTTCTTGTAGGCATCGCCAGTGAAGCTTCCTGCGTATTTCAACAATGAGTTGATGCTCTCATTCTTCTTCATCTCGTAGAACATAGGGCGCTTAACCTTACCGGTGATGTTGACGAGGCAGTCGTAAGGACCCACTACGATGACATCATTGTCGGCGAGACGTACATTGCCGGTCAGCTTACCATTCAAGATGTAGTCGTAAATATCTACTACAGTGACGAGACGATTGTTTCTATATACCTTAATATTACGTAGAGTACCGAGGTCATTGATGCCGCCAGCCATATAGAGGGCATGGAAGACAGTGGCGAATGCCGAGAGGGTGTAGGTTCCCGGTGCCTTCACCTCACCCATCACATTGACCATGATGGTCTTGGTCTGTCCTACGGTCAATCTGATCTTGCTGGAAGAATAGCGACTGCCCACAGTGCCGCGCAAACGAGCATTGGCTTGTGAGACGGTGAGACCGCTGATGCTGACAGGACCATAACCTTCGATGGTGACGGTTCCGTCTGGTGATACGGTATCCTGGATGGTTTTCTGGGATGCACCATAGATGTCGATGATGACAGCATCGCCAGGACCCAGGCGATAGTTCTGCGGAGTGGCGATATTCATGTTAGGCTCGAAGGTCAAGCTCTTATTATTAAATATGTCACGTCCGAACACTTTGGAACTCTTTTTCTGTGGTTCTATGTCAGGATACATGCTCGACATCTCATTCTGTATCGCCATGTATTCATCTTTATCAGAGTTGTCGGTTGATTCAGCACTTACACGATAGTTGCTGCGATTGGTCACGTCTTGGTGGGTCGCATTTGGTGTACTTGTGCTAGGATTGGTGTTCTTGGCATAGTCCTCTCTTGTCTTGCCATTGTTGGCGCGGAGACGAGATGGGGTAGCGGAAGCCTTTCCGCTCGCATTCTCCAGTCCGCCCTGCTTGGCTTCTCGTTCATAACGAGCACGAACACGACGAATCTGTGAGATGTCAACGCCACGCTGCATCAACTTGGTGACAATCTGCGAGTTGGAAGTACCAGAGTTGTGTTCCTTGACCACAAAACTCATCACTTGGTCATCCGTCATGCTCGATGACTGTGCCATCGCCATGGAGGAGACCATGAAAAGCATGAGCGAAAAGATGATAAATTTCTTCATTTCTTTTTTCTTTTTATACCTTTTTATAAATAACTAGAAAACTTGCTATTTGTTGCAAATCATCAGTTATTTCTTGAATCCGAAGATACGTTTGATGAATTTCTTCACCACGTTTTCCTTCTTCTGTGGGTTGACGATAGGTGTTGGCTTGCGGGATGCCGTCTTGTCGCTAGACTTCTTCTGGGCTACGCCTCTGCCACGACCATTGCTTCCAGGACGAACATTCTCAGCGTTGTTCTTGCGCTGTGAATTGCCATTGTTCTTGCCATTCTGGCGGTTGTCGTTTGGACGATTGTCGTTAGGGCGATTACCATTCTGGCGGTTGCCTTGTTTCTGGCGATTACCCTGGGCATTTCTATTGCCTTGCTTGTTTTCACCCTGTTGGTTGTTGCCTCTTTCCCCTTGCTGGTTGTTGCCTCTTTGCTTGTTTCTAGCGTTGTTTCTCTGTCTGTTCTTGTTGGCTTGTTGATTCTCGCCCTGCTGAGCACCATTATTGCTCGGTTGGTTACCATTAGTCTGGACATCAGTTTCCCCTTGTGGGCGAGCAGCCTTTTCTTGTCGATTTTTTCTGTTGTTTGGCTTGCGCTTGTGGGCAGTCTGGTCACGGTCTTTCTGACGGCGACTCTTGGCGCTTGTCTTTCCGTTCTTTCCAGCCTTGGTAGGCTTGTTGAGCTTCACGTACTCTGGTCCCTCTCCACATCCCTCAGGCAATGGCATCTTCTCTACCACCTTCTCCAGGAATTTCTCGATCTGTTGGAACCAGTACATATCCATCTCGTTGACCAATGTGATGGCTCTACCATCGCGGTCGGCACGAGCGGTACGACCGATACGGTGTACATAGTCCTCGGTGTCGTGAGGTACATCGAAGTTGATGACAAGTGTGATGTCATCGATGTCGATGCCACGAGCCACGATGTCGGTAGCCACGAGTACATCTATCTGTCCACTCTTAAACTTGAACATGATGTCGTCACGCTCAGCCTGTGTGAGGTCGGAGTGCATAGCGCCACAGTTAATTTTTTGCTGGGCTAGGGCTGCATTCAGTTGCTTCACTTTCATCTTACTTCCGCAGAAGATGATGACACGTTTCAGGTCACCAGCCTTGAAGATGTCCTTGATGATGTTCAACTTCTGTGCCTCGTAGCAAACGTATGCTTCCTGCTTGATTTTCTCTGCAGGTTTGCTGACTGCCAACTTGATTTCCACAGGATTCTTGAGCAATGTCTTTGCCAGTTCCTCAATCTTGTTAGGCATCGTGGCAGAGAACATGATGGTCTGGCAAGTCTTAGGGAGTTTCTTGGCGATAGTCATGATGTCCTCAGAGAAACCCATGTCGAGCATACGGTCAGCCTCGTCGAGTACGAAGAAACTTACCTTGCTGAAATCCACGTTGCCCATATTGATGTGGGTGATGAGACGGCCTGGTGTGGCGATGACCACGTCGGCTCCCATACGAAGACTCTTGAGCTCCTGGTCGTAGCGGCTGGCATCGTTGCCACCATAAACAGCCACGCTGCTCACGCCGTTCAGATAGTAACTGAATCCCTGCATGGCTTGGTCTATCTGCTGTGCTAGCTCACGAGTAGGTGACATGATGACACAGTTGATGGCATCCTCAGGATAGCCACCATCATCCAACTTGCTCAAGATAGGCAAGAGGTATGCTGCGGTCTTGCCTGTACCAGTCTGTGCTACGCCGAGCACATCCTTGCCATTCAATATTTCAGGGATACATTTTTCTTGTACAGGGGTGCATGTGTCGAAGTGCATGTCGTATAGCGAATCGAGCACATTGTCGTTTAAATCTAATTCGTCGAAATACATCTATTTTATATTATAAATGATAAATTGTAAATGATAAATGAGAGCCAACGCCATCTTGCCATTGGAAGGAACGATAATGGCGTAGCCCTATTCTTAATTCTTAACTTCTAATTCTTAATGATGTCTTACCTCGGTGCCTTGCGGTAACAGAAGTAAGCCACAACGGCAAAGAGGATGTTTGGCATCCATGCAGCCAACATAGGCGGAAAATTCGCCTGGATGGCAAAGGTAGCCGAAATCGTTTGCAACAGAATGTAACCAAAGCTGAGGGCAAGTCCGACACCCAAAGCCAAACCCATGCCTCCTTTACGCTTCTTGGCTGATAGCGAGAGACCGATAATCGTCAAGATGAAGGAGGCGAAGGAGGAGGCGATACGCTTGTGGTATTCCACCTGGTACTGCACCACATTGCCAGAGCCACGGTCTATCTGCTTGCCTATGTATGCTTTCAGTTCCGGACTGGTGAATGTCTCCTGCTGTCCCTTGGAATATACCAAGTCGGTAGGTTCCATCGAGATCAAGGTGTCTTTTTCGGCACCGCTCGTGATATGTTCCCTCATACCTTGCAACTTACGTATCTTCCAACTTCTGATCTTCCAGTGATACTTCGAGTCGGAAATGGTGTCGTATTGTATCTCCATCGCTGTGAGATGGCTCACCAACTTCTTGTCCTGAAACTTATCTAGACAAAAGCCATATCCTCGTTTGGAGGAGTTGTCGTAATGCTGGATGTAAGCGATGACACCACGATCTACTTGCAGCTGAACATTGTCGGCTGAGGTTATCTTGCTCTTCTTCTTGTACATCGTCTCGAAGTTCTGTCGGATGACAGTTCCGTGGGGAATGACATAGGCAGAAAGTGTGTAAGAAAGAGCGGAGAGCATGACACAGGTGATCATGTAAGGGCGCATCAGTCGCTTGAATGAGGTACCAGATGCCAATATGGCGATAATCTCGGAATTGCCAGCCATCTTCGTGGTGAAGAGGATGACGGCAATGAAGACAAATAAGGCACTAAACAAGTTGGCGAAGTACGGCACAAAGTTGGCGTAGTAATCGAAGACGATGGCACGCAAGGGTGCATGGTTCTCGGTAAACTTCGCCAAGTTGTCGTTGACGTCGAAGACGATGGCTATGGAGATAATCAGTGCGATACTGAAAAAGTAATAGCCCACGAATTTCTTGATGATGTACCAGTCCAGTCGCTTGACGTATCTCAGTGGGTTGAAGAACCTGAGAAACCTCAAGAACCTAAGTTTGTGGGCTAGCCATTTCGTGGCCTTGATGAGCCATGCGAAATGCTTCTCAAACCATCGCTCAAACTTGTATCTTCTGCGATGTTTCCTTATTTGTTGAAACTGTTTCATTTCACTCCTTGATGATTAAATTCTTTGACCTAATTGGTCGATGATGGAACGTTTCCATTGTACGAAGTCTCCTTGCTCTATATGCTGGCGTGCATCTGTTACCAGTCGCAGATAGAAAGCGAGGTTGTGGATGCTGGCGATTTGCATGGCGAGGAGTTCCTGAGCCTTGAACAGATGGTGCAGGTATGCCTTTGTGGTAGTGCGGTCGATGTCGCAACCGTCTGGATCGACAGGGCTGAAATCCATCTCCCACTTCTTGTTGCGCATGTTCATCGTACCATTGTAGGTGAAGAGCATGGCGTTGCGACCATTGCGGGTTGGCATCACGCAGTCGAACATATCGACACCTCGCTCGATGGCTTCGAGGATGTTTTGTGGTGTACCTACTCCCATCAAGTAGCGAGGCTTGTCCTTTGGCAAAATCTCGTTGACCACCTCTATCATCTCATACATCACCTCGGTAGGTTCTCCTACGGCAAGACCGCCGATGGCATTTCCGTCTGCTCCCTTGTCGGCAACAAACTTGGCTGCTTCTCTTCTCAACTCAGGGAAGGTACAACCCTGCACGATAGGGAAGAGACTCTGGTTGTAACCATAGAGAGGTTCGGTCTCATTGAAACGCTTGAGGCAACGGTCTAGCCAGCGCTGTGTCATCTCAAGGCTCTTCTTGGCATACTGGAAGTCGCTTTGTCCTGGAGGACACTCGTCGAGAGCCATCATGATGTCGGCACCGATGATGCGCTCTGTGTCCATCACGTTCTCTGGGGTAAAGATATGTTTGCTTCCGTCGATATGCGAACGGAACTCGCAACCTTCCTCTCTCAACTTACGGATACCGGTGAGCGAGAAAACTTGGAAACCACCACTGTCGGTGAGGATAGGACGCTCCCAGCCATTGAATCCATGCAAGCCGCCTGCTGCCTTCATGACCTCAAGTCCTGGACGGAGGTAGAGGTGATAGGTATTGCCCAGGATAATCTGAGCCTTCACTTGGTTGCGAAGCTCGTCGAAGTGGACTCCCTTCACAGAACCTACGGTTCCCACAGGCATGAAGATTGGAGTCTTGATCTGTCCGTGGTCGGTGGTGATGATGCCAGTGCGGGCATCGCTTGCCTTATCTGTTACTTGTAGTTCGAATTTCATATTCTACTAGTTGTTCAAATGTTATTTATCTTCCTTCCTTCTTTCTTCTTCGATTATTTATCTTCCTTCTTTTCTTCTTCGATAGTGAAGTCTATCGGGTTGTCCACCTTCTCGTCGGTGAGGGCGAACTTCCATACCTCGGCTACGTTCTCCACATAGTGGAATGTCAATCCCTTGCGATACTGCTCAGGGATGTCCTCGATATCTTTCTGGTTTACTTGGCACATCACGATGTCGGTGATGCCGGCACGCTTGGCTGCGAGTATCTTCTCCTTGATACCACCCACAGGGAGCACCTTGCCTCGAAGGGTAATCTCGCCCGTCATGGCTGTGTTCTTGCGCACCTTTCGCTGGGTCAATGCCGAAGCGATACTGGTGGCGATGGTGATGCCTGCCGAAGGTCCATCCTTAGGAGTCGCTCCCTCTGGTACATGGATATGGATGTTCCAGTTGCTGAAGATGCGATAGTCGATGCCGAGCAAGTCGATGTGCGCCTTGACGTATTCCAAGGCGATAATTGCTGACTCCTTCATCACGTCGCCGAGGTTACCTGTCAAGGTCAACTTGCCTGCCTTTCCCTTGCTCAGCGAGGTCTCAATGAAGAGAATCTCACCGCCTACGGAAGTCCAGGCGAGTCCTGTTACGACACCGGCATAGTCGTTGCCTTGGTAGATGTCGCGGTTGAATGGTGGGTTGCCCAGGAGAGAGGTTACCTCGGTAGGAGTGATGTTGGTGTTGTCCAACTCTTCCTCGTAAGCTAACTTGTATGCCATCTTGCGCAAAGCCTTGTTGATTTGCTTCTCCAACTGGCGCACGCCACTCTCTCTCGTATATTTCTCGATGATGGTCTCAAGGGCAGCCTTGTTGAACTTAATCTTCGGGGTGTATTTGTTGAGTCCTGTATTGTCCAACTCACGAGGCACCAAGTGACGCTTGGCAATCTCTATCTTCTCCTCGGTGATGTAACCGCCCACCTCGATGAGTTCCATACGGTCGAGCAGTGGACGAGGGATGGAGCTGAGGTCGTTGGCAGTGGCGATGAAGAGTACCTTCGACAGGTCGTAGTCGATGTCGAGATAGTTGTCGTGGAACGCCTTGTTCTGCTCTGGGTCGAGTACTTCAAGAAGTGCCGACGAAGGGTCGCCGTTGAAGTTGGCTTGTGCTATCTTGTCTATTTCGTCAAGGATGAACACAGGGTTGGCACTTCCTGCCTTCTGGATGTTCTTGACGATGCGTCCCAGCATAGCTCCGATGTAAGTACGGCGATGACCACGAATCTCAGCCTCGTCGTGCAAACCGCCCAATGACATTCTCACATACTTGCGGTTCATCGCCTTGGCTATGCTCTTGCCCAAACTGGTCTTGCCGACTCCCGGAGGACCATAGAGGCAGAGGATAGGACTCTTGAGGTCGTCACGCAAAGCTCTCACTGCCAGATACTCCAAGATGCGCTCTTTCACCTTCTCCATGCCATAGTGGTCCTTGTCGAGCACCTTCTTGGCATGCTTCAGGCTCAGGTCGTCCTTGGTACATTCATCCCAAGGCAAATCCACCAAGGTCTGGAGATAGTTGATTTGGGTGGAGTAGTCTGGACTTTGTGGGTGAAGCGTATCGAGTTTCTTGAATTCTTTTTGGAAGGTCTTCTCCACATTCTCGTTCCATTTCTTGGTCTTAGCCTTGTCGAGAATCTCTTTTTTCTCCGGACTCATATCGTTGCCGCCCAACTCTTCCTTGATGTTCTTGAGTTGCTGTTGCAAGAAGTATTCACGCTGCTGCTCGTCGATGTCGTTCTTAGTCTTTCTTCTGATGTCAGATTGGAGAGCGTACATTTGCATCAACACGTTTTCCATCTTCAGTGCTTCCATGATACGGTCTTTCACCTTATCCATGCGGAGCAGTTTCATCTTGTCTTCTACGGTGAAAGGCATGGAAGAGAAGATGAAGTTCGGACGAACCAATGGGTTGGATATGTTGTTGAGGGCATATTCCGCCTCGTTTGGCATATCCTCGCAAGCATGAATCAACTGGATGGTCTGTGCTCGGAGTGTCTGCTGCAAGAGGGCGAATTCTGCGTCGTCCTTCTCTGGCCAACCTTCGGAGACGCTTTCTACTTCACCCTCGTAGAAAGGTACCGACTGGGTAATCTTGTTCAACTTGCATCTACCCAATCCTTGGGCTACGATGGTAGTCTGTCCCTCTTGTCCAGGCAAGTCGATCATCTTGATGAGACGGCAGAAGACGCCAATCTCGTAGAGGTCTTCTTGCGTAGGATTTTCTTCATCGGAATCTTTTTGGGCGAAAGCACAGAAGATAGCTTCGCCCTTCTTCTGCTGTTGAAAATGTTCTAGTACAGCAACGCTTTGACTTCTTCCGAGGATGATAGGGGTGAGAACGGTAGGGAAAAGAACGAGGTCCCTAGTACAAAGGATAGGGTAAATGCCCTTTTCTCTATCTTTGATTAATTCTGTTACATCGCCTTCGTAGTCGGCAATCATGTGAACTTGATTATCTCTATAATTACTCATATCTTTTTATAATTCCATTTTGACTTGCAAAGATAGGACTTTTTGATGAAATACAGGTGCTAAAGATACAATTTTTAATATAATAATGTGTGTTTTCTGCTTTTTTCGGTCTCTTCGTTACGGAAAAGTAAAATATATCGTGGTTTTCTGCGTTCTTGTTGAGTGAATGTTAATGGATGATAGAGTTTACAGAAAAGTTGGTATGAGTAGTTTTCAATTCAAACAGTTTGAGGTGTCGCAAGACCGTTGTGCCATGAAGGTGGGTACGGATGGCGTGCTGCTGGGAGCTTGGGCTTCGGGGGGCAAGCGCATACTGGATATTGGTAGTGGAACGGGCTTGATTTCCTTGATGATGGCTCAGCGTTTTCCTGAGGCGAAAGTCGTGGGCATAGACATCGATGAGGATGCTTGCAGTCAGGCTCGTGAGAATGTGTCGGCTAGTCCTTTCAGAGATAGAGTCTCCATAGAGCATTGCCGTTTGCAAGATTTTGGACTGGACGGCAAGGGAACTTTGGCTGAAGTCAGTAGAAACTTGATGGAATTGAATCGGCAGGAGAAAGAGAAGATGGAGCTGCTTGAAATGGTAGATGAGTTGAAATTCGATGCGATAGTGAGCAATCCTCCTTTCTTCTTGAATAGCTTGAAAAATCCCGACAAAAAACGCTCTATGGCACGCCATGCGGATTCCTTGCCTTTTCGTGACTTGTGGATGGGCGTGAAAAGGTTGCTTTCCGATGATGGCGTGTTCTCTGTAATTCTTCCTGTGGAAGTAGTTGAACAGTTTGAGGCAGAAGCTTGTTTCCTAGGATATTATAAAACTCGTCAATGCGCTATTAAGACGGTGGAAAGAAAGGCTCCGAAACGCTATCTTCTCGCTTTCTCTAGGCATCGGGGAGGGATGATGGAAAATGTCACGGAAACGATGATGTCTAGTGACGGAAGTCGAAGCGAATGGTATGCGAAAATAACGGACGAATTCTATTTGTAAGTTTCTCGTTCTCCTAGGGGGTGTCTTTATTGTAAGCTTTTGTATCTCCATCCAAAGGCTTTGTATGCACATCGTAAACCTTTGTATGTACATCCAAAGCCTTTGGATGGAGATTTTGTATAGGAGGAGAGATAGTTTTCTACCTTTGTGAGAATAGCTTTCCCTAAAAAGAGGGATAGCTATCTTCCTTATAAGTTCAACTTCCTTTGCACGAATTTGCTGAGAGCCTCCACCTTTTTGCCTTGGCGGGATATGTCTTCCCTGACGGCGTTGATGTCATTGAAGAACTCGGCGAAAGCAGTCTGGATAGCATTAGGCTTGCGGGCATTCTTGTCGGCATGCGGATTGACCACTACCTTGATGCCTTTTTCCTCCAAGTGAACATCTATCTCGGCGCCCGACATGACAGGGTCGCCATCATAATGGATGACACCAGCCTTGCTGCGGGTGATGTGGAGCTTCTTGCACTTGAAGGTCTTGATCTTGGAGTTCTTGTCCAAGGTCTTGTTGAACATGTCGAAACTCACCTGAGGTGCTTCCAAAACATCAAATGGCTCCATGATGATTACGTCCATAAGTCCGTCACTCATAGAGGCTTGTGGTGCAATGTAGGCATTGTTTCCATATTGTGATGCGTTGGCACACGAGATGAGGAAAGCCTTGTATTGTTTGGTGCCAGTCTCGTCTTCCAGAGTGTACGTCTCAGGCTTGTATTTGAGTCCTTCTCTCAAGATATTCTCGGCATAACTGATAGGACCTCTCTTGCCGCTTTCCGCAAATTTCATGCTGACAAAGGCGTCGAATCCCATGCCGCAGGTGCAGAAGAAAGGGTAGTCGTTGATGACTCCGTAGTCCAAGTCGTGAATCTCGCACTGATTGATGATCTCGATGCTTTTCCCGATATTCATCGGGATGAGCAAGTGACGGGCGAGACCATTGCCCGATCCACAAGGGATGATGCCCAGGGCAGTATCGGAGTGTACGATGGAGCGAGCCACCTCATTGACAGTGCCATCGCCCCCGACAGCTACAACGATGTCAATATGGTTGTTCTTGGCTTCTGTCGCAATTTCAGAAGCGTGTCCAGCTCTTTCAGTCATTCTAATCTCGTACTCAAAAAGCTCCTTGTCCAAAGTAGAATCGATCAGGCTCGGTATGCCAGCTTTGCTGCTCGTGCCTGAAATGGGGTTCATGATGAATACTATTTTTTTCTTCATTCAGATGCAATGTTATTGTATAGTTAATGCAATGCTCTTGTATTATTTTTGATGCAAAAGTAACAAAAAACACTGTAAAATGCGTAAATTATAGGCGAAAAAAAAGCTAAAGTATAACTTTCTTAGAAAAAAATAGGATTTATAAGTTCTTTTTTGTATCTTTGCACCCTGAAAATAAAGAAAATATTAAAGTACACCTATTAATAATGGGACAAT
>ULKN01001146.1_pt1 | contig 13645 bp, 13 predicted proteins | sample 1951171 | NCBI WGS metagenome assembly ULKN01 (sample SAMEA4835502, study PRJEB28245) | human gut metagenome | biome: gut microbiome; material: fecal sample | place: Denmark | collected 2008
TTGATAATATCAAAAGCGCCTCTAAACTCTTCTAATTTCATCCCTATAAATTAATCTCTATTCCTCTTCATCTTCAGATAATTTTACCGGATCTGCGATTTGGATACCCATTGAGCGCAAAGCTGTCCTTGCTTTAGGTGCAAGCGCAGTATCTGAGAAGTTTTCCAAAATGGTTTGGAAGCAATCTACGGCTTCTTGATTCATATCTCTCATCTTATATAAATAGCCAGCCTTATAGTATAGCGGAGCTAAACTTGGATCTGATAATAAAAGCATTTGGTTATCAAGTTTAATTTTCACTTCAATTAGCTTTTGATTATCTTCCGGTGATAACAATGCGTGTGCATATACTTTTTTAGTTAAGTTATCAATAGTTTGTGACATTTCATCAGTTACTTCAGGTGCTAATTTTTTAGCTTTTTTTGCTGCGTATGCGTCCATTGCGAATGCAGAAACTGTTAAAAATGCTACTATAGTTAATACAATTAATTTTTTCATTACCCGTCCCCTACGTTTGTGTATATATCATACAAAAAAACTTGCATTTTGACCTCAATTAAATGTATGATATATTCTATGGAAATCATTCGAAAATTGTATCAAATGTTCATACTCGGTTGTCAGGGAAATAACCTTAGAAGTGCTTTAAATAAAGGACTTGGAGGGGTTATATTCTTCAAAGACGATATAATCTCATCAGAGGATTTTAAAAGATTAACCGCACAATTGGCATGCCAATCTGAAATAGTTCCTTTTCTTTCAATTGATCAAGAAGGTGGTAGAGTTGAGAGAACGGAGAACATTTGGGGCGGCAAGAGATATTTAAGTCAAAAATTCGCATATGAAAAAGGTGAACAATTTTTGAAAGTTCAGACTCAAATGATTGCAGATGAGTTAAAAGATTATGGTATAAATTTGAATTTTGCGCCTTGTTGCGATACAAATACAAATCCTAAAAATCCAATTATCGGAGAAAGAGCTTTTTCTGACAATCCGGATGAAGTTATAAAAGGTGCAGAAATAGTTTTGGGTATTTATGAAGAAAACGGAATTATTCCTTGCATAAAACATTACCCAGGACATGGTGATGCAGATTGTGACAGCCATTTAACTCTACCAACAATAAACTTATCATTAGAAGAAATGGAAAAAACTCATATTAAACCATTCAAACATCTTGTAAAGCGAGGTGTTGATATGGTAATGGTTGCGCATTTGCATTGTACTTGTTTTAACCAAGATGTTTTGCCGACTTCTTTGAGTAAGAATGCAATTGATTATTTAAGACGGGATTACGATGGAGTAATTTGTTCTGACGATATGGTTATGCAAGCTCTGGATGATTTTGACAATCCTTGTGAACGAGCAATCAGGGCAGGTGTAAACTTATTTTTATATCGTTATTCAGATGATAAAACTATTAAAATTATAGAAGATATTGCAAAAAAAGCTGAATATGATAAGACACTCCAAGAATGTATTGAAGTGTCTTATGAAAAGATTATTAAGCTTAAACAAAAATACGGATTAGTAGTTGTTTAACATACCTTCGTAAATTAATTTAGAAGCTTGTTGAATGAATTGTTTGCCTAAAGGTGAGTTGTAAGGGCGTTTTGCCATAATTACAATGATGTATTTTTTACCGTTTGGCATATAAACAATACCTGCATCACCTAACATTGAACCAATGTCACCTGTTTTGTGTAAGAATGTAGCGCCTTTCCCTAAACCTTGTGGAATTAATCTGTCGTTTTTAACGTGGCTCATATAATCAACAATGTATTCTCTTGAGTTAATGCTTAAGAAGTTAGGGTTGTCTAAGTTGAAAAGCATTGTAGCCATATCATTTGTTGTTGTATAGTTTGTGCCACCTAAATCAGGTAACCAAGTTTGAACGTGAGTGTTTTTGATACCCCAAGTTCTGATTGCTGTGTTAACAGCTGTCATAGAACCTAATTTTGACATTAACATATTTGTTGCAGAGTTGTCAGAATCTTCAATCATAGTTTTTGCAAGTTGGTCGATTGTAAGATTTCTACCTGTTGCTGCATATTGAAGGTTTCCTGAACCTGATGCTTTATAGTAGTTTGTTAATGTCATTTCGTCATAAATTGATAGACCGTTTGATTCAATCGTTTTAAATAGATTAATTAAAACAGGAACCTTAATAATACTTGCTGCTGGGTAAATTTCAGAACCGTTGATATCTACATATTTACCAGTGTTGAAATCCCATACTGTAATTGCAGGTTGGATTGTAGGATATTTTTTCATCAAATCTTTCAATCCGTCTTCAAGAATAGTAAGTCTTTCTGTTTTGTATAAATCAGTCATTAAAGGTTTTTTAGTTGTAGCCCCTGCAAGAGCGTGTTTACCTTCAAAGATTGTGTTGTGTAAATATTTGCTTGTCGGAAACATTAAATGATAATAATCAGTTTGAATGTTTGAATAGTTTTGTCTACCTGTTAATAGAGGTAAAGAAATTCTGTGGAATGCATAAGGTAACACATAGTACCCGATTAAAAACATAAATGATAAAGAAATTAAAGAGGCAAGAAGATTTTTCTTTCTTTTTGGTTTTCTTGCGTCTTGAATACGTTTTTTAGGTGCTTGATGTTGTATTGGATTTTGAACGGGTTGAACCGGTCTTAATCTTCTAGTCGGAACATCAACGTGAGAATAAGTTTGTGGGTAACCATAACTTCTTCTGTAATTTTCTTGAACTGCCCTTTGTGGCATTTTCCACATCCCCCCATTAGTATAATACTTATAATATATATAAATATTACACTTGTAAAGAAGATTTGAAAATCATCCATTTAATGTATTTTGCTTTTGAAAGCAAATATCTCTGAAACTCATGACTGGCATGTGTTTTAGGGTGTTTTTAATTGTAAATTTGATAAAAATTTTGACTAAAATAATATTGCAATTTCGTTACATTGAAGTGCTATTTAGATATTGCATATACTTGTTAACATATATTTTATTAGAAATTGCAAGAAGTTCGGAACGGAATAATTCTGAAAATTCGGTATCTATCGAAGCACTGCTAGGTGCTGAAAAATCTCTAGTAACAAACGCTGCGTGTAATGCTTTTTCAAATTCTATACAGAAGAAGTTATAAGCAACTTCAAGCGGATAAATTTTTAGAGCAAGTTTTACTAATGTATCAATGTTTGAAATACTGAAAACTTGTTTAAGAACACCAACAACAAATAAGAAAATAATTTGGTTTCTTGAATATTTTTTATTTTTAGGTGGTGCAATAATTTTTTGCTTAACGTAGTTATTAACCATTGTTGACGTGATTAATTTTTCATCCGGAGTAGATTTGAATGGATTTAAGTTAGTATTCAAAACCTCAATTACTTGTTCCATATATAACCCGATATCGGGAAATTCCTCATATCTAGGGCAATGATATTTAACCATTTCTTTTGAAATTTGTGATTCAACAAATGTAGCCATAATAACCTCTACTCACATTATACTAGGTAAAAAGATTTTCGCAAGGTCTGATTTAGTATTGAAAACTATTTCTTGACACTTACCCTCAAACAATATAAAATAGGGTAACAGGGGGTATTTATGTCAATAATATTAACAGATGACGAATTGATTAGAGATGACTTAAAAGGGATTCATAGTATTACAGAGCATTTAGAAAAAACGATGGAAGAGCATCCTGAACTAATGGCCGTAACAGATACGTACAATGATTTGGAAATGACATATCAAGATGTTAAAAATTTGATTACCCAAGTTGCAGGAGGTTTACAACATTTAGGTGTTAATAAAGGTGATTTTGTTTGCTTGTTTACTGAAAATAACGGTTATTTTATGAGTATGGCACAAGCAATTATTAAAACCGGTGCTATTGATGTTTTAAGAGGTTCAAATGCTCCGATTGAAGAATTAGATTATATAATGGGACATTCTGAACCTAAGGGCGTTTTTGTTTATGATATGAAATTGTTGAACACGTTAAAAGATAATCTTAACGCTCACAACTTAAATTTTATAATAGTATTAAACACTAAAAACTTTTCAAAAGAAGGTTTGAACGCTCCGGTTTATACGTTAAATGAAGTTATCGAAATGGGTAGAGAAAATCCATTTACACCTGTAGAAATTAATCTTGCAGATCCTGCGACAATGCTTTATACATCAGGAACTACAGGCAATCCTAAAGGAGTTTTGCTAACTCATAGCAACATTGTTTCACAAATGGAAGGTACAGAAGCCGGATTTAGAGCAGTTGCAGGTGAAAATACTCTTCAAATTTTACCTTGCTGGCATGCATATGAAAATTTAGCGCAGTTCTATTACTATACAAAAGGCTGTCACTTACATTTTACAAATATTAATAACTTAAAAAATGATTTGTTAAGATATAAAATTGATACAATGATGTCTGTACCTAGAATTTGGGAAGCTTTCAGACTTGGTATTTATCAAAAATTAAAACAAAATTCAAAACTTGGATATTTCTTGTTTGATTTTGCGGTTCAAAATAGTATTAACTATAAAATTCACAAAATGTATAGCGAACGAAGACTTACAAATAAGAAAACAAGATATAAATTACCGTCAAATATTTATCACAAAATAGCAAGAGCTTTCTTGAAACCTCTTCATGTTCTTGCAACAAAAACTATCTATAAAAAGGTTAAGAAGGCAGCAGGTTTAGACAGAATAAGACTTTCTATTTCAGGTGGTGGTGCATTATCACTAAAAGACGAATTATTTTATGATGCAATCGGCGTAAACTTAAGAATTGGTTATGGATTGACAGAAACCTCTCCTGTATTAACTTTACGTGGTATTCAATATCCAAACTATTTGGGCTGTGTCGGTAAACCTTATGCTCATACAAAAATTAGAGTTGTAGATCCTCAAACAATGAAAAAAGTACACCTTTATACGAAAGGGCTTGTTCTTGCAAAAGGTCCACAAATTATGAATGGTTACTACAAAGATGAAGAAGCAACAAAGAAGGTCTTTACAGAAGATGGCTGGTTTATTACGGGTGACTTAGGTTGGTTGACACGTAATAATAACCTTGTATTGGTTGGACGTCAAAAAGAAACAATCGTACTTTCAAGTGGTGAAAATGTTGAACCTATTCCAATTGAAGAAGCTATTTTGGAAAGTCCGTATATCGACCAAATTGTATTGGTAGGACAAGATGAGGCAAGTGTCGGCGCATTGATTGTACCTTCAAAAATGGCGCTTGATAAATGTGGAATTTTGGCAAAAGAGTTGAAGTCCGGTAAAACTTTATCAATTAAAAATCCTAATTTGCGTGAATTGATAAAAAAAGAAATTCAATCATATATTAAAAACAAAACAGGTTTAAAACCATTTGAAAAGGTAAAAGAATTTGAAGTTTTGAAAGATGGTTTTAGTATGGATAACGGACTTTTGAGTCAAACTGCAAAAGTAAAACGTAATGTTATTTTTGAAAAATATCAAGATATAATTAATAAGATGTTTAAAAAATAGTATTGTTTTCATAACGACGAAGCGCCGAAGGCAAAAGCCTTCGGCGCTTCTATATCTTATCACTTTCCATATTATACAAGGTTCATAGCGATAGATGGAGCTTGGTTAGCTGTTGCTAATAAGCTTGCTGATGTTTGTTGAAGAATTTGTTGTTTGATGTAGTTTGAAGATTCTTCAGCGATGTCAGCGTCTTGGATTAATGATGCTGCACTTGTTAAGTTTGTTTCCATTACGCCTGCTGATTCAATAGCAGAAAGGATTCTTTGTTGGTTACCACCGATTTGAGTTGTTCTGTTTGTGATATCTGCTAATGCTGTATCAATCTTAGTTAAGAAATCTCTTGCGCTAGAATCATCCTTATAGATTGTATCAAGACCTGTTTTTGTATTAGTAATGTCAGTACCTTTGAATAATGCTGTAGCTGTTGCTTTTGCGAATAATGCTTTATCTAATGTGATAACACTTTCGCCTGCACTTGTGATACCTACTTGTAAGTTGATATCAGATGTGATACCTGTCTTAGTATCTTCACTAAATAATACTCTGCCGTTGAATTCAGAAGAATTTGCCATACGTGAAATTTCAGCAAGTCTTGCACCTACTTCAGTTTTGATAGCTTTCATTGCATCTGTACCGTAAGTACCGTTAGCAGCTTGTTCAGTTAAATCTCTGATACGAACCAAGTTGTCTTTCATTACACCTAAAACACCTTCTGCTGTGTCTAACATTGAAGCACCCATTTGACCGTTGTCTTGTGCTACTTTTAATGATGAAACTTTATAGTTTAATTTGTTTGCCACAGCCATACCAGCAGCATCATCTTTTGATGAATTGATACGATAACCAGTTGTCATACGTTCCATTGCTGTGTTCATTTTTGTTGTTGCTTTGTTTAATGAACTTTGTGCTGTTAATGCTGCCATGTTTGTGTTTACTGTAATTGCCATAATTTTGATCTCCTTTTCATTTTAGTACTTTGTTGTAATACTATGGTTTGTTTCCTTACATACCTATTATCGGGAATTCATATGGCTTCTTTATATTTCTTTGGTATGAACTATACTATACTTTAGTATAGTCTTTTCAAAAAATAATAAAAAAATGCATGCTAATTAGCATGCATTTTCAATATAAAATTTAAAAATATATTTATCTGCAAAGGATATTATAAGTTAAAAGCATGGTTACAAAACCACTTATTATCGTACCTTGTGGCTCACCTGCAATAAGAGTACAGATTGTTGTTGCGATTACTGCCAATATAAAACATATCCATGTTGCATTGATTTTTTCTAATGGTTTTTGCACAAATGAATATCTTATAATTATAGCTATTATTACAAAAACGAGTGAGATAGCGATTGTTATACCTATTGACATTATTGACCTTTCTTAAATTCTTCTAATTTTAACTCCCATGCATAAGCTGTTCTTATACTGTCTTTCAAGCTTTTTTTAGGCGCCCATTTCAGTAGCTTTTTTGCTTTGCTAGAGTCGGCGTAAAGTGTTGAAGGATCACCTTCTCGGTGTTCAACAATTTTTATTTTAATGTTTTTGTTTAAAACATTTTCGCATGCTTCAAATACTTCTTTTACACTATTTCCGTGTTCTGAGCCAATATTAAAAACATCTGATTTATCATTTTCTTTTATATATATATAGGCTAATCTATGGGCTTCGGCAAGGTCTTCAACGTTGACGTAATCACGGATGCATGTGCCGTCAGGAGTATCATAATCGTTGCCATAAAGTTTGAATTCTTTATTATTTTCAATGGCTGATTTTAGTACGTTAGGTATTAAATGAGTTTCATTGTCATGCCATTCTCCAACTCTGCACAATTCGTCGCAACCACTGACATTAAAGTATCTTAGACAAATTGATTTAAGTCCATACGCTTTGTCGTAGTCCTTTAATATCATTTCTATGCAAAGTTTAGAATTGCCATAAGGATTTATAGGTTTTTGCGGATGTTTTTCGTCTATAGGCACGTATTGTGGCTCTCCGTACGTTGCACATGTTGATGAAAATACAAATTTCTTAACTCCATGTTTTACCATAGAATCCAGTAAATTTATAGTTCCTAAAACGTTGTTTCTATAGTATTTTGACGGATTTTTAACACTTTCTTCTACAAGCGAAAAGGCCGCAAAATGAACTACTGCATCGATATCGTATTTCTCAAAAACTTTTTCAATATCGTCTTTATTGCACAAATCACCTTGTGTAAAGTCAATATTCCCAATATGTTTTAACTCATTGATAATTTCAATATGGCCGGTTGATAAATTGTCAAAAGCAACAACATCATAACCGTTATTTAAGAAGTTGATTGCTGTATGGCTTCCAATGTATCCTGCTGCACCAGTAATTAAAATCATTTTTTATCCCCTTAGGTACTATTATTGCATAAAATAATTTAAAATTTAAAATCATTTCCATCAAGTTCATCATTGTTTTGTGGAATCGTAAATCCGAACTTGTAGATATCTGTATGCTCATCCTTGTTTAAAACATCGTATAATAACGTACCATCAAGGTTTTGTACAATGGTTTTTGCCAAAAATAACCCAATGCCAGAACCAACTTGTTTATATTTGTTTGTACCTATGTAATATTTGTCAAAAATGTGTTTAAAGTTCTCTTTGGTTAGATTGCTTTTTATTGCTGTATTTTGAAGTGTAAATTCAATGTTTTGGTTGCTTGAGGTAAGATTTATCGCAATTGTTCCGTTTTCGTTACTGTAAGTGATTGCGTTAAAAAGCAAATTTAATATTAACCTTTGCAAGACCATTTGATCAGAAAAAACAGCGCTTTCAGTAAAGTTTTCTGTGTTAAATTCTATTTTTAAATTTTTGCTGTAAGCGGTTATTTCTAATTGGTTTATGCATTCTTGAATTAATTTCTTTAAGTCAAAATTTGTGAATTTCAATTTATAACTTTCGTCACTAAAACGGTATGAGGCAAGCATTGATGTTAGCATTTCCAAGGCGAATTGGTTAGAGCTAATGATATGTTTTATCAGGTCTTTCTGTTCAGAATTTAATGTTCCAACTTTTTCGTCAAGTAAAAATTCTAAAATTTTACTTTGTGCCACAATAGGGTTTTTTATATCGTGCGCTAAGGTTTCTACAAAATTGCGTTTTGTATTATAGTTTTCTTCTTGCTGTGTGATATTTCTACAAATGTTTAATGTGCCAATGACAGTGTTAGTTTCATCAAGCATAGGTGATTTTAGAACCTGAAAAGTTTGTTCAATATTGTTTAAATCTATTAGGTGAATATTAAATTGAACAGATTTTTGAGTTGTAAGTACAATTTTTTCAAACTTTGAAATTTCTTTTTGCTCATCTTCTTTAAAAAGGTAAAAGAAGTTATTACCGTACACTTCTTCCTGTTTTAAGTCAAAAAACTTTAAAAATGCTTTATTGCAATCTATAATTTCAGATTTTAGATTTTTGATGTAAACAAGATCCGGAGTGTTTGTTTTTAGTTCGTCAAAGTAACTTTGTACGTACTGAAATTTTAGTTTAAACAGGTTTGAATTAAGTGAACTTAGGTATAATGCAAATAATAAAATAGATGCAATGATTATAATTATACCTTCCTCAAGTCCGAGCTCAATGATAGGAGTAAGCATTCCAAGCAAAATAAAAACAATTATTGATATCAAAATAATTGCTGCTACTTTTATGTTTTTCAACGTTTTTGTTTGATTGTTATATGATATTTTTTTTTCTTTTGTCATTTTTAAATTTTTGATTTAAATGATAAAACTGCAATTTGCATTCTGTCTTCTAATTCTAATTTTGTTAGAATGTTGCCTACATGTGCTTTTGCGGTATTTAAGCTGATAAATAATTCTTCTGCAATCTCTGGGTTTGTCATGCCTTGGGCAACAAGTTTAAATACTTCAAATTCCCGAGAAGAAAGTTTTTCCTTTATATTATCAAATGAATATAAATTGTCAAAATTGGTTGAATTAGGTTTTGGAATTTCTGCAAGTGGAATTTGTTCTAAATTTGGATCAAAATAAAATGCTCCGGTAGATACTGCTTTAACGATATCTACAAGTTTTAGGTTTGAAGTGCTTTTTAGAACATAGCCTCTTGCTCCGTATGCAATACAAGCAAGCATTTCACTCTCACTTTCGTGAGAAGTTAATTCAATGACATATGTTGATGGAAATTTGTTATGAAGAACCTTTGTTGCTTCAATACCATTCATTTGAGGTAGTCCTAAATCCATTAAGATTACATCAGCAGGGCATGTTTCCATTGCTTCAATACATTCCTCTGCTGTTGCAAAAGCGTTTAATACTTTGATATCATTACTAGCAGAAAATCCACTGACGAGTGAAAGTCTGAATAGCACATAATCTTCTACAATGTAGACGTTAATTGGTTTACACATAATTTACAAAGCCCTAATTTCTATTATTAATAAATAATACTTTACTGGATTTATAAAGTCAAAAAAAAATATAAAAACTACCCAGTTGGGTAATAAATTTTGTATAAATTTTGTTGTTTAATAATATATACAATATTCTAGACCAACTTCTAGATATTCTTAATTCCAACCGGAGGTTCAAAAACCTCCTTTTTTTTTGAAATTATTTTCTGAATTCTTTTTTAAAGTCGGTATCATTGACAATATCTTTGTAAGAGTCAATGCGTTTTCTAAAGTTTAGAGCATTTTCGTCTAATTCTTTTGAGTCAGACATATCATCTAAAACTTCTGAAAGCTTGTTAAATAAAGATATAAAGTCATTTTTAAATACATTATTAAATGAGAATAATCTTTCAATATCTTGTAATGCTTCATTAAACATTTGCAATGCACATTCCGCAATAGTTCTGTTTAAGTATATATCAGGAAAATCAGAATCTATTTTTGCGGCATTATTAAATGTTTCGTAAGCTTCTTTATAATTTTCAAGTTCAAGTTGCAAAATACCCAAACTTATCATTGATTCAAAATCTGTAGAGTTTAGTTCTAAAGCCTTGTTATAGTCCGCAATAGCGCCTTTGTAATCATCAATTTTATATTTTGCATATGCTCTTTTTTTGAAGGTTTGAAAATCGTTTGAATTTAGTTCGATTGCCTTGTTGTAGTCTTCAATAGAACCCTCATAGTTTTCAGAGTTTTCTTTTGCTATCGCACGGTTGAAATAAATGTCATGGCAAGAATATAGCTCTAAAGATTTGTTAAAATCAAGGATTGCACTGTCATAATCTTTTAGGTAATTTTTAGCGTTTCCACGATTGTTGTATGCCATAAAGTTTTCTGGATCAAGCTCAATAGCCTTGTTATAGTCGTCTATAGCTTCTTTTATATGTCTTTGATTGTATTTTACAAAACCTCTGTTAAAGTAAGCCTCTGAATAGTTTGGCTTTATTTCAATAGCTTTGTTGTAGTCTTTTATTGCATCTTCATACAATCCTAAATTTCCAAGGCAGTTTCCACGGTTATTGTAAGCTTTTAAACAGTTGCTATCAAGTTCAATGGCTTTTGTATAGTCCTTTTCTGCGCCTTCAAAGTCACTCATTTCGTACTTTAAATCACCTCTTAAAAGATATAAATCAAGCGTATCAGCATTTTCAAGCTGTTGCATTGCAAGCTCGAATTGCTTATTTTTGATTAAATCCTTTATTTCAGATGCTTTTAGAGGCATTATAATTGTCCTACGTTCCTTTTTTACTCTATTTTAGGCATATTATTAAGTCATGTCAAATAGAAAAACAAATTGTAAAATTGTCCTAGACTTTTGTTGGCGAAAGTAGCTCTGCATCTATGATATCACAGGCATCAACAACAAATTTTGCGCAAGGTCTTTCTTTATAAAACTCTTCTGTTCGAGGAGTCGGAATTGGTGATATTTTCTCTGTTGCAAGCAGGTGCAAAAGCTCTCTGCAAATAATAGAACCATTTTTAGCCTTGAATTTTTCTGCCAAGTCTTGTATAAGTGCATAATGAGCCTTTTTAAGTTCGGGATTAGTCGGATCAGAGTAGCCTTTAAGCAAGCCAGCAAGCATAAACATGGCGCTTACAGTGCCACAAACCTCTCTTAATCTACCCATTCCGCCACCAAACGATGATGCCAATTTTAGCATCATTTCAGTGTCAAGTCCCAAATCCTCTGCATACGCACCAATTACGGCCTGCGAGCATGAAAATCCTTGTCTGAACAGTCGTCTTGCTTTTTCACCATGTTTATTCATAATATTATTATACAACAAAAACTTTTAGACCGTATTTTTACGTACGTAAAAATACGTACGTTATAGAAAGGACAAAAATGAACGAAAATTTAAAAGTAATAGAATTTCAAACAAACGGCACATGTTGTCAATTAATGCAAGTTGCAATCGATGAAAATAATGTTATTCAAGATGCAAATTTTTTAGGTGGATGTAACGGAAATTTGCAAGGAATAAAATCATTAATCAAAGGCATGAAAATTGATGATGTAATCGAAAAGCTTAAAGGTATTCAATGCGGAACAAAAGGAACAAGTTGTCCTGATCAATTGGCAAAAGGATTAATTCGTTACAGAGATGAAGTTTTGACTCAAAAAGCATAAGTTTTACAAAGAAGGCGGGTTCTGAAAGAACCCGCCTTCTTTGTAAATTGTTTATTCTTCTTGAGTTTCTTCGGTGTGTGAAGGTTCATCGATTTTTTCTTCTTGTGCCTGAATTTGTTCCATTTCAAGTTCAGTTTGAGCTTTTTGAGTTTCTTTTTCTTTTGCTTCTTTTTTGAAGATTTTATTTTTTATTTTTGTTGTTTTTTTAGCTTCGTATTCTTCTTGTGCTTGAGCTTCTTCAACTGTTGTTGTAATACTTTCAGGTTCAGGAAGTGTTGAAACAAATGCTGATGCCGAATTGATTTGGTCTTGAAGCGCTAACCATTTAAACGATTTAACTAATTTAAGCGGTTTTGCAACGTCACCTCTGATTACAACTTGGAAGTTTGTTGCGTTAAGGTTATCGGTTTTGCTTCCGAAGGCCGGAATTTTATTCAATTCATCTTGTGTAACCGGTTGTGTGAATAACGTGAACAATTTTGCAGAGGCAACGTTTAGCCCTGGGGTTACTTTTACTAAGTTTACCGGGTTAACATTAGAGATTGGTCCAAGCATATTTGAAAGCATTGATGCAAGACGTCCTCTAACCTTCATATCAGTGGTATTCTTGATTAAATCAAAGTTTCCTGCGATGTAAAGTGTTAAAACATTGCCGTCAGATATAATCGGATTGATTGTTGTTATGCCATTTTGGAAACTTAATGAGCCTTTCAACTCTTTGTAGTGAGTCGTATCAATTGTTGTTAAACCGTTAACAATGCCACCAAGTGCGGTTTGGAAAATTTGAGATTCTCTAATATTTTCAGCTAATATTAAGTTTTCAACTTTACCGAATGGTCCAAATTGTCCGTTGTTTATTGTAAATTTAACATTACCTCTTAGTGATTTCATTTGTTTTTCGTAGTTTGTAGCACCTCCGTCGATTGAAAGGTTTGTTGAAAATGACAATTTGCCACTTAATGTATCTTTCATATTTGCTGTTGCAAGGAGCATTTTTTCGGTGTTGATATTTCTACCATTAAGGTCAATTTTTAGCAATGAATTTAACATGTTCATTGAAATATTACCCTGTACAATACCGTCAAAAGCGTGTGTATGAAGGTTGTTAAGGTAGAAAATATTTTTATGTAAGGCAATTTTTGAATTTGTATTTTTTAAAACTATATTGCCTGTTTTGATGTTTTTAAGAGCAATAGAGCTGTTTTTTAGTGTTACAGGTATTTCAGCCTGTTGTTGAGTTGTGCCGTAATTGTTAGGTTTAGCTGTTGATTTTGGCAAAACTCTCGTTGCAGTTTTTGAAACCATCATTAATCTGTCTAAATCGATGTGGTTTGATGTAACCTTAAGGTTTGAAATTGTTGTTATATCTTCCGGTGTTAGATGTAAATTTAAAGCTGTAGATACATCTGAACCATTAAGGTTTAGGTTTGTATTTGTAACTGTAAGATTTTTACCTGAAAAATATAAGTATAATTCATCCAAAGATGTTAGTAAATCTTTAATGTACAAGTTCTTTATGCCAAATTGACCTCTGATTAAAGGTGATTGAAC
>ULKN01008920.1_pt1 | contig 13474 bp, 6 predicted proteins | sample 1951171 | NCBI WGS metagenome assembly ULKN01 (sample SAMEA4835502, study PRJEB28245) | human gut metagenome | biome: gut microbiome; material: fecal sample | place: Denmark | collected 2008
CTGAAATCGGTATTGAGGGAAGCCGTGAGACGGGGATTGCTGGAGGAGAACCCATTCGACCGGCTGCCAAGCAGCTACAGTATCCATCCACACTATAAGGAAAAGGAAACACTGACCATGGAAGATCTCATCACGCTGAAACAGACACCCTGCAAGACTCCACAATTAAAGGAGGCAGTATTGCTGAGCAGTCTTACAGGACTCAGGAAAAGCGATATCCTGAGTCTGAACCATGACGACATCATAGAGATAGAAGGTACACCTTATATATATAAGAAGATCAGAAAGACGCAGCGCTGGCACAAGGTGCCGCTCTCCGACCTCTCCTACCAGATAGTGCAGCAGCTGGAGAAAGACTGCCAAGAGCCGGGAGGCTACTTCTTCTCCCAGCTCTCATCCCACCATCTGAGCGAGCATCTGAAAGTATGGCTGGAGGACTGCCATATCACCTGCAAGCACTTCACCTTCCATTGCCTACGCCATACCTGCGCCTCGCTATTGCTGGCGCAGGGCACCGACCTATATACTATCTCCACACTGCTGGGTCATAGAAACATCAGTACCACGCAGCGCTATGCGCATATCTCAGAGAAAAGACTAGCCAGCGCCACTCATCTGCTGAGCCATGACCTTACGGGTGCCGTAGCCTGCTAAAAAGCTATGTAAATATTATTCTAAACGAATAAAAAACTTCTCAAACACCCGTAAAATGGGGGAAGAAGAGATTCTATTTTTTCCCTTAAGGGTTTTTATATTTTCCCTTAAGGAAAAAAAGATTTTTCCTTAAGGGTTTGAAAATATCTCCTTAAGAGATTTTTACGAAGCATTTATCTTGTAAAGATAATATAATACCAGTAAGACGAATACTCATGCCCATAGGGGTACTTCTATGGGTGCAGAGTAGTTACAAGATCATTTTTATAGGATAAAAAAGTATAATATCAAGCTAAAAGTTTGGACTTTCAAGATATTTACATTAACTTTGCAATCGGGTGTGGCAACTCAGCCTCACCCGATTTTTTTATAGATAAATATGAAGATACAACTGATTCGCATCATAGCGGCTGTCATCCTTTTGACTATCAGCTTTCCTCTGACAACAGAAGCCAAAAGAGTGAAAGCTAAGGACGCCATCACAGACTCCGTGATGCAGCGTATCTTCTGTTATGCCCAAAAGATAGATACCACGGGAAGAGGAAGCCATTCGAGCTATGCCTACACCAAATTCCAGATGCGTACCAACAAGCGAAACGCCACCCTGGCTCTCGTTCCTACCATGTACGCCATCTCCTATGGTGCAGGTAGAAAATTTATCAGTGAATTCTACAACCGCATCGAAGTGGATGAGAAGGGAGCACCTGTCATCCACCGACTGCTCAATCTCAGTACCATTCCACACCGCAAAAGTACGATGAGCGCCGCGCTCAACTACATGACGCCGAATGTGTATGGAGAAAACCTTTTTCAGGAGAACATCCTCTCCCCTTTCCATCGTTCCAACAGACGATACTACAAGTACTCCGTCACGCCGCTGCTTTATGGCATGGCTCAGGTTTACGCCTACCCACGCATCAAAAACACCCAGCTGGTAGAGACCAGGGCAATCGTCCGCATCCAAAACGGACAGATTCAGATGTGCGACTTCGAGGGAGAATACGATATGACCCGTTTCTACATCTCCGTAACGATGGGCAAGGAAGGCTACAAGTCGCTGGGACCTGTCAAGTGTGACATGCGCGCCAACTTCAGTTTCATGGGCAACAAGATTACCGGCAAATACACCACCATATACGATCTGCCAAAAGTTCTGGAAGATACCATCAAGAATAGCGCAGATACCGCCATGATGTCAAAAGTGCGACCTATCAAACTGAACACCGATGAGGAAATGATCTATCGCATCTATTACGACAGACAGGAAGAGCGAAAAAGGAAAGCAGCAGCACAGGGAGAAAAAAAGAAAGATTTCGCAAAAGATGTGCTCTGGGATATCGTGGGCGATAACCTGCTGAACAGAATTTCCAGCGACTTCGGCAAAAAGCAACAGGGCTATTTCCGCATCGACCCATTGTTCAATCCATTATATATGGGTTATTCGGAATCCAAGGGTGTGGTGTATAAGTTCAAGATCAACGGGCAGTATGCCTTCAATGACAACATCCAGCTTTCTGCCGGAATAAAAGGCGGTTACAGTTTCCGCCAGCATCGTTTCTACTACAGTATTCCTGTCAGACTCAACTACAATACCCGTCACGAGGGTTATCTGCAGCTGGAAATCGGTAACGGCAACCGCATCAACACCAACAAGCTGGCTCGCCAAGCCTTGGGATATATGGATCCGAAAGACAGCATCGGAGGTTTCTCGCCATCGGAGATACCTTCTCTTCTGATGGGAAAATCCACCTTTACGGAATTCAAGGATAATTACATGCGACTCACCAACCACTGGCGCCTCTCCCCACATTGGGCGATGGAACTGGGAATGGTAGCGCACAACCGCATTGCCATCCGTCCGGACTTCTATCAATCCATAGGCTATCCGGATAAATACAAGTCTGTGGCTCCTGCCATCGGAATAGAATGGAGACCTAAAGCAGAGAAAGGCATCGTGCTGAAACTCGACTATGAGCAAGGTTTCAAAAACCTGCTGGGCAGCAACATCGACTACGGAAGAGCCGAGTTTGATGCCCAGACGATTCTCTATTCCTCCCGCAGACAATCGTACTCGATGCGTTTCGGAACAGGTTTCTATACCCGAAGAGGAGCACACTGGGACTTCGTTGATTACACCAACTTCCACGACAATAACATTCCGGGAGGCTGGAACGATGAATGGTCGGGCGATTTCGAACTGCTGTCGTCTTACTGGTATAATGCCAGCAACTATTACCTGCGTGCCAACTTCACCTATGAATCTCCGATGATTCTTGCCGCCTGGCTTCCGCTGATAGGCAGATATGTAGAATCTGAAAGACTCTATACCAGCGGTCTGGTGGTAAAACACCTCTACCCTTATACAGAGTGGGGCTATGGTGTAAGCACGCGTCTGATGTCGCTCGGCTTCTTCGCAGCATTCAGACAGGGAAAGTTTGATGGCGTAGGCTGCCGCTTCGGCTTCGAACTTTTCAGAAACTGGTAGAATCCACAACGGGATATTCCCCTATCAATCAAGAAATAAAAAGAACAATATATGAAATCACAACTCACCGTTTACAAGGCAAGTGCGGGATCGGGTAAGACCTTTACCCTTGCCCGCGAATACATGACCCTGGTGATAGACAATCCCCACGCCTATCGCACCATCCTGGCAGTAACCTTTACCAACAAGGCTACAGAAGAGATGAAACTGCGTATTCTCGGACAGCTCTATGGCATTGCCCACGAGCTGCCCGAATCAGATCAATATCTGGTACAGATACATGCCGCACTCCCCCATCTTTCGGAAAAGCAAATCAGGAAGAATGCGGAAGAGGCTTTGCGCCTGCTCATCCACAACTACAACTATTTCAGAGTAGAAACCATCGACACCTTCTTTCAGAGTGTCTTGCGAAATCTGGCACGAGAACTCGACCTCACAGCCAACCTGCGTATCGGGCTGAACGATTATCAGGTGGAACAGCAAGCTGTGGATGAACTGATAGAAAGTCTGGAAAGCACCGACAAACTGCTTTTCTGGATCATGGATTACATCAAGGAAAACATCGCAGACGACAAGAGCTGGAATGTGATTGGTCAGATCAAGTCCTTTGGTGAGCACATCTTCCGTGATTACTACAAGGAGCACGCCGACGAGCTGTCAAAACGAATGGAAGAAGAAGGCTTCTTCGAAGCATTCAAAGACAAGATGAAGGAAACCCGAAACCAGGCTAAGGAAAAGTTCGAAGAAATCGCAGTTTCCTTTTTCGATGCGCTGGAAGAAGAAGGATATTCGGCCGATGACCTCAACAACAAGACAAGGGGTATCTGGAGCTACTTCAATAAATTGAGAAACGGAAAATACGGAGACGATGACGTCAAAAACATGACTTTAGCAAAATGCTTGGATAATCCGGAAAACTGGGTCAAGAAGTCGGAAGTCAAGAACAATTCTCCACTCTATCAGCATGTGGTGAATGTTCTACATCCGATCCTCCAGGTCTCGGAAAAGCACCGCCACATGCTCGAAAGAATGTACAAGAGCGCCAACCTCACCATCAAGCACCTCAACCAGCTGCGCCTCTTGGGCAGCATAGACAAGAAGGTGAGAGAAATGAACCAGGAGGCTAACCGCTTCCTGCTCAGCGACACACAGACATTGCTTCACTCACTCATCCAGGGCAGCGACTCACCTTTCATCTTCGAGAAAATCGGTACCCAGCTGAACCACGTGATGATAGACGAGTTTCAGGATACCAGCACCATACAGTGGAAAAACTTCAAGGTGCTGCTGGAAGAAACGATGAGCCGCGAAGATGCAGGCAACCTGATTGTAGGCGACGTGAAACAGAGCATCTACCGCTGGCGCTCAGGCGACTGGCGACTTCTCAACAACATAGAAGATCAGTTTGAGAATCCGAAGAAACAACTGGATGTAGAGACCCTTGCCACCAACTATCGCTCAGACCGCAATGTCATCAACTTCAACAATGCCTTCTTCGTAGAAGCCGCCCAGCAAGAATATAACGAACTGGCAGAAACGATACCGGAAACTGCCCAACAACTGCTTACTGCCTATGCCGATGTAGAACAGAAAGTTCCGGAGAAGAAAAAGGTGCAGGGATATGTGGAAGTGCGACTCCTCAAGACACAGGAAGAGGACGATGAAAATGATGCAGAAAATAAAGAAGACCGCATAATGCAACTCTGTCTGCAGACAGTAGATGAGTTGACTGCACGTGGTGTTCCCACCCACCGTATCGCTATCCTCGTGCGCAACAACCGCACCATCCAGGATATCGCAGCCTACTTTATGGAGCATTCAGATTATGAGATGGTTTCAGACGAGGCATTCCGTCTCGACGCTTCGCAGGCAGTACAAATACTCATCACAGCCCTGAAGCTGCTGATGCACCCTGCCGACGATATTGCCCGCGCCACACTCTTGAAGTTTGCCCATACTTATCTCGATGATGAAAAGGTGGTTGAGCTGATCACAGAGAATCGACAGAAATTGCTGGAGATGCCTCTACTCGACCTGACCGAAAGACTGTTTACGGAACTTCACCTTGACGAGATAGAAGATATGAAAGTACAAAGTGCCTACGTATGTGCCATCTACGACAAGTTGAATTCCTTCCTGACAGACAACAGCAGCGACATCGAGGCGTTTCTCCAGGAATGGGAAAACAATCTCCACGAAAAAAGCATCCATAGTGACGGCATCGAGGGCATCCGACTCATCACCATCCACAAGAGTAAGGGACTGGAATTCGACCATGTCATCATGCCATACTGCGACTGGCAGCTGGAGAAAGCCAACACCATCTGGTGTACCCCTCAGGAAGCTCCTTACAACGAACTCCCTCTGGTACCTGTAGATTTCAGTGCCAAACAGATGAAAGGAAGCATCTATGAAGATGACTACCATCATGAGCATCTGCAGAACATCGTAGATAATCTGAACCTGCTCTATGTGGCATTCACCAGAGCCAGTCATAATCTCTATGTCTTCGGCAAACGCGCATCTACCGCCTACCGTTCGGGAATCATCGAAAAATCACTGGAAACTGTTGCTGAGAAGCTGAAGCAAAATGCAGAGAAAGAAGCATACGAGATGCTTACCGACGCGGTAAATGTAGAGTTGGAAGGCATCGGTACAGACAGCAAGACCAACGACATCATCTTTAAATATGGCGAACCGGTGGTACCCAAGCAAAAAGTAGAGATGGAGATGAAAATCAACAGAAATGTCTTTACCATGCCTGCAGAAATGATGCAGATAGATATCAATGTATCACCTAAGCTTCCAGAATTCAGACAGAGTAACAAGAGCCGCGATCTCATCAAAGGAGATGAACAGGAAGAACAGCAGAAATTCTATATCAAGATGGGTACAGTACTGCACAGTCTCTTCTCTACCATCCGTACAAGAGATGATATTGAAGGAGCACTGAAACAGCTGGAACTTGATGGAGTTCTCTACGATGAAAACATCTCGCGAGACAGAGTTGAGAAGATGATTCGCAAACGTCTGGAATCAGACAAGGTAAGCGACTGGTTCTCTGACCGATGGAATGTTTTCAATGAGTGTTCCATCATCAGCACAGACAAGGACGGAAACATAGTAGAGCATCGCCCAGACCGAGTGATGAAAGATGGGCACGAAACCGTGGTGGTGGATTTCAAATTCGGTAAACCGAAGCCGGAGTACCACGACCAGATAAAAGGCTATATGAAGCTGCTCGAAAGTATGGGACATGCTCATGTCAAGGGATACCTCTGGTATGTTTATCCGAACAAAATAGAAGAAGTATTATAGATGAATAAAAGAAATGCAAAGATAATAAAAAACAATATACAATGAAAGCATTCTTGAAAACAGTAGCCCAGGATATGCTGGCAAAATACGGCACCAACATGAGCGACATCGCAGTGGTTTTTCCAAACAAACGTGCAGCGCTCTTCCTCAATACCTATCTGGCGCAATTGGCCGGCAAGCCGATCTGGACTCCCACATACATCACCATCAGCGACCTCTTCCGCCGACACTCCGACCTGAAGGTTGCTGACCCAATCAAGTCTATCTGCGACCTGCACAAGGTATTCGTAGCATGCACAGGCATTGATGAGACCCTCGATCACTTTTACGGTTGGGGGCAGCTCCTCCTTGCCGATTTTGACGATGTAGATAAGAACATGGTAGATGCCAAACTGCTCTTTGCCAATCTGAGTGACATCCATGAACTCGACGATGTTTCTTATCTCACAGACTATCAGAAAGATATGATCAAGAAATTCTTCAGCAATTTCTCTGATGATCACAATACAGAACTGAAGAAGCGATTCCTGCAGTTATGGTCACATTTCTACGATATCTACGTAGGATTCAACCAGAAACTGGCCGAACAGCAACTGGCTTATGAAGGAGCACTCTATCGCAAGGTAGTAAACGATGAAGATATAGACTTCCATTACAAGAAGTATCTCTTCATCGGTTTCAATATGATGCAGATAGTAGAACAGACACTATGCGACCGACTGCTGAAACAGGACAAAGCCCTTTTCTACTGGGATTACGACAAGTACTATATGGAGGGACAAAATGAAGCCGGCCACTACATCCGTCAGTATCTGAAGCACTATCCCAACGAACTTGCCAGCTATCCGCAGAAAGACATCTACGACAACATGTCGAAGAACAAGGATATCACCTACATATCTGCACCAACAGAGAACATCCAGGCGAGATACGTAAACGCCTGGCTCAAGGAGCACAACCGCTACAAGATGGGGCGCAATGTAGCCATCGTACTAAGCGATGAAAACCTCTTGCAGAGTGTGATACATTCACTTCCGGAAGAGGTGAAAAGCGTCAATATCACGATAGGCTATCCTTTGCAGCAAACACCTTTCTACAGTCTCATCCAGCAGCTCATCCAGTTGCAGGGAATAGGTCATCCACAGCATAGCGAGACCTACCGTCTTCATTACGTGCTCACAGCATTGCGCCATCCCTATACGAGATTCATCAGCCCTCGATATGCCGACCTGCTTGAAAAGCTGGAAGAGCAGAAACGCTTCTACCCATCGCGCGATTTCCTCAGCATGGATGGAGACGAAGGGCTCTCTCTGCTTTTCAGAAACCTGGAAGAACAGACGGCAGAAGCCACGCAAAACAGCTACAACAAGCAGCTCATCAGCTACTTGCTTGATATTCTGCGCATGATAGGAACCCAGGCAAAGGATTTGAATGATCCGCTATTCCACGAATCACTCTATCGCACCTACACCCTACTCAACCGCCTGCAGGAACTCATCACATCCGGCGACCTAGAGGTAGATACCATCACTCTGGAACGACTGATACAGCAGCTCATCCAGACCACAAGCATACCATTCCATGGCGAGCCGGCAGAAGGAATACAGGTAATGGGTGTACTCGAAACCAGAAACCTCGATTTCGATCATATTCTGGTTCTATCCTGCAACGAAGGCAAAATTCCAAAGGGTGTGAACGATTCTTCATTCATCCCTTACTCCCTGCGCAAAGCTTACGGTCTCACCACCGTAGAAAACAAGGTAGCCATCTTTGCCTACTACTTTCACAGTATGTTGCAGCGTGCCCACGACATCACGCTTACCTACAACAATGCTACGGAAGATGGTCAATCGGGCGAGATGAGCAGATTCATGCTCCAGCTGATGGTAGAAAGTCAGCATCCTATCGTTCGCAAGACCCTCATCGCCGGTCAGAAACCCCTTCGCCCGGCATACGACGAAGAGCCAAAGACCGAAGAAGTGATGAAGGTACTTGACGACGTAAGAATGCTCACACCTACTTTTCTCAATACATACCAGAGATGCCAGAAGCAGTTCTATTATAAATATGTAAAGGGGTTGCTGGAACCGGATGAAATAGATGAAGACGAAGTAGATAACCGCATCTTCGGAAACATTTTCCATCGGGCAGCCGAACTTTTCTACTATGGCTTTGCCAGCAAGAGCGATATCCAGACAGATGAGAAAGGAAAGCAGCAGCTCATCCGCCCAATCGTCATCACTGCAGACATCCTGGACCAGGCTATGAAGGATAAGATGCTGGTAGATAGACTGGTAGATCAGGCATTCAGAGAAGAGCTCTTCAAGGTGGGCAACAACGACTATCATCCGAAATACAACGGTCTGCAACTCATCAACAAGGAGGTAATAGCCAGCTATTTGCGACAGCTCATCTCCATAGACAGACGCCAGACACCATTTACCATCATCGGTATGGAATTGGTAGTTTCAGATACACTGAAAGTCAACACAAGCAGGGGCGAAAAGCAGTTCAAGATTGGTGGTTTCATCGACCGTCTGGATGCCATTTCTCCTATATCGAACATCTCTGAACGCATCAGAGTCATCGATTACAAGACAGGAAGAGCACAGACAACACATCCCAAGGATATAGATGAGATGTTCTCGGCAACTCCCCAGGCACTGAGCAAGCATACGGATTATTATCTGCAGGCTTTCCTCTACTCGATGATCATCAAGAACAGCAAAAGATACAATTCAGCACAGGATCCCGTATCACCAGGCTTGCTGTTCATACAGAATGCAGGTGCAGAAGACTACGACCCAACCCTTAAACTAGGCAGGGAAAAGATAGAAGATATCACACCGTATGAAGAAGACTTCATAGCGCATCTCCGCAGTCTGATTGCCGACATCTACAATCCCGCATTGCCACTGCGTCCTACCTGCGACAAGAAACGTTGCGAGTATTGTCCGTACGCCGGACTATGCAAATAGGTATTGCAGAATGTTAAAATGAGAAATATTTGGGAGCAAAATTTGTTTCTTCAAATATTTCTCTGTATTTTTGCAGTAGAGAGAGCACACTACGCAATCACGCAAGAATTTCTCTCGGCAGAAAATTGTATCATAAACATCATTCATGAATTAAAAGACCCAAAGGAGATATGACAGAGAAAGAAATCAATAAGTTGGTAAGCGATAACATCAACTACGTAAAATCGGTAGCCAACCACTATCGTGGTAATGGTGTTGACTTCGATGACTTGGTTAGCGAAGGAACTTTGGCGATGCTCACGGCAGCTCAAAAATACGATGCCGAACGCGGTTCGCAGTTTGTGGCTTATGCATCCCCTTTCATTCGCAAGGCGATGCAGCAGACAATCGACAAGCAGGCAGCACTCTATCGTGTACCAAAGGATCAGAAAAAGTATGCACCACGCAATGCTGCAAAAGCTGTTTCCATCGATGCCCCTATCAGTGAGGGAAACAAGTACACCCTACTCGACATCCTTATCAACAAGGATGCCCAGCCGGCAGACGACAATACAGCCTTCACCCAGATGCTCAACGACTTGGAGCGTTGCGTTGGAGAACTGGAAGAACGCGACCGGATAGTCATCTCTAAGTTCTATGGTATAGGAATGGCACATGAAACACTGGCAGAAATTGCAGAAGACCTGCAGTTGAAGCGAGAGCGTGTCCGCCAGATCAGAGACAAGGCGATACGCCAGATCTCGAAGAATACAACCAGCAAGGTGCTCAAGCATTTTCTTAGAAAATAAAGTCAGATGATTATCTCTCTTCAATGCCAGCGAATATAGATTGTAATACAAAATAAAAATGGCTGTACAAGAAACTGTCCTGTACAGCCATTTTTATATGAGCGGCATTGCTTCAATAATACGCAGTTATTTATGCTGTGAATGTTCGAGGCGATACTGACGTGGAGTTATGCCCAGACGCTTGTAAAAGTTTGCATAGAAACTTTGACGAGTGCTGAATCCAGCCATCTCACTGATATCTTCCACGCTCATCTTTGCGTAGCGCTTATCTGTGAGCAGCGACATTGCATCGTTCACACGATAATCATTAACCAACTCTGAATAATTCTTGTGGAATCGAGTTGCACACACTGCCGAAATATAACGAGAGTTCGTGCTCAGGTCCTCAGCCAACTTTTTAGAGTTGTACTCAGGATCCTTGTATTTTCTCTCCGTTACAATCAGACGGATAATCTCATCACGGAGGCGGTCTTTAGTCTCCTCACTCAGCAAGGTTTGATATCTCGCTGACTTCTCTTTTTTGGGTTGAATGTTATACTTAGCCATAATGCGTAATAAATTAATACAACAAAGATACGGCAAAATTATTAAACTACCAAATTTTTTGGCACTTTTTTGAAAAAAACTATAAAAATAATTGTCTATCTCGAAAATTATTCCTAATTTTGCATACAGATACATTATTAATATAGAAATTTTAAACATTAAATATAGAAAAGTTCAACGTTCGTATGAAGCAAATTATATGGTTTGTTAAGACTTATGCTACGTTTGTAGTATTGTTTGTTTTGCAGAAGCCGCTGTTCCTCTTTTTGGAAAAGGGTTCTGCCACACAACCTGTCGACAATATCTTCACGGAGTTGCCTGCCGTTATCTGGCATGGACTTCCACTCGATTTATCGATGGCTGGTTACTTATCTGTGATTCCTGGTTTTCTTTCCATTGCCGTGGTATGGCTGAAAAGAGACCTGGTTAAACCAATTATGAACATCTACTTCATAATTGCCTCACTTTTCATCACTTGCAGTTTCCTGCTTAACGCAAGTCTTTATCCATACTGGAAGTATCCATTGGACAGTACTCCACTCTTCTACTTCTTCACTTCACCGGCTGATGCCATCGCCAGTGTAAGCATCTGGCAAGTGATTCTTTCAATTGTCATATTGATAGTTCTGACCATTGGAGTTTGGTTCACATTGCGAATGCGAGGCGAGAAACGCCAGCAATACAGTCGCTACGGCTACGGATATGAAGGACTCGGAAGAGGTAAAAGAAACCGATTCGATGATTTCGACCGCCATCGTGGCCGCACATCCATCATACTTCTCCTGCTCACAGGTTTACTCTTCCTGCCTATCAGAGGTGGCATCACCGTTTCTACGATGAACACGGGACAGGCATACTACAGTCAGAACGCCTATCTGAACCACTCAGCCGTGAATCCGCTGTTCAGCCTCCTGGAATCGATTACTCACCAGGAGGACTTCGCCTCACAGTATCGCTTCATGAAAGATAAAGAGGCTGACAAGATATTCGCTACGATGACAAGTACAAGCGATGAGAACACCTACCCTTTACTCAATGAGGCAACCTTCAAGAAGGGAACTCCTGATATTCTCATTGTCATCATGGAAAGTTTTGCTAGCGACATCATGCCATCCATGGGCTCATACAAGGACGTTGCAGTATGCCTGGATTCCATCGCCCAGCAGAGTATTCTATTTACAAGATTCTATGCCAACAGTTTCCGCACGGACAGAGGTATGGTTTCCATATTGAGCGGCTATCCTGCACAGCCCACAACCAGCATCATGCGCTATCCACGCAAGACTAGTCAGTTGCCATCCATAGCCCGCAACCTGGCGAAATACAAGAATTACAAAACCACCTATTATTATGGTGGAGATGCAGATTTCTGCAACATGCGCTCCTATCTTGTTTCTCAGGGTTATCAGCATATCATTTCTGATGCCAACTTCCCGATAGAAGACAAGCTGAGCAAATGGGGTGTGCCAGACCATATCCTGGCTGCCAAAATGATGGAAGACATCAAGGCACAGCAGAACGAGAAGCGTCCTATGCTGAGAATATTGCAGACTTCCAGCAGCCACGAACCTTTCGAGGTGCCTTACCACAGATTGAAAGACAAGCGTCTGAATGCTTTCGCCTACACCGACAGCGTAATGGGTGCTATCGTCAGGGAATACCGCAAACTGCCAAGATGGAAGAATACGCTTATCGTGTTTGTACCAGACCATGTGGGAGGTTACAAGGAAAATCTGAACGATCACGACCGTAGCCGTTACCAGATTCCACTCATCCTGGCAGGTGGAGCTATCTCGCGCCCTATGAAAGTGGGCATCATCGGTTCACAGCATGACATTGCAGCCACCCTGCTCGGTCAGCTGGGAGTAGAGCACAGGGAATTCACTTTCAGTAAGAACATGATGAGTGATGCCACACCTAAATTCGCATTCTTTGCGGTGAACGATGCATTTGGTATTGTTTCAGAAGAAAACTCGCTCATCTACGACAACAGAGCCAAGCGAATCGTATATGACAAAGGCGAAAAAGGCTTTAATCTGAAACGAGGTCAAGCCTATCTCCAGAAGCTATACGATGACTTAGCCAAGAAATAGGCGACATCTTGAATGACAGTAAAAAAGAGAATATAAATATCAACAAAAATAGTAAGGGCAACAATGCTAGAACTCATTCATTATCTGGAACAGATAGACACAGCGATATTGCTATTTCTCAATGGCATGCACTGTGAACTATTCGATTACTTCATGGTTTTGGTGAGCAACCGATTCACTTGGGTTCCATTTTATGCAGCGTTCATCTTCGTGATGATTAAGAATTTCCACTGGAAGGTAACGATAGTCACTATTCTAGCAGTAGCGCTCCTCGTATTGCTCTGTGACCAGACAGCATCAGGCTTACTCAAGCCATTGGTAGGACGCCTCCGTCCAAGCAACCTTGACAACTCCATCTCCTATATGGTACACGTGGTTGATGGATACCGGGGCGGCAGATACGGATTTCCGTCCTCCCACTCCGCCAACTCGTGGGGAGTAGCCATATTCGCCATGTATCTGGTAAGAAACAGAAAGCTGAGTATATTCCTGGCGTTCTGGGCTGCACTGGTAACATATTCTCGTGCCTATCTGGGAGTACATTATCCTGGCGACTTGCTGGTAGGATTTTTTATTGGCTTCGTTATGGCATCGATTGTATTCTATGCCTAT
>ULKN01026068.1_pt1 | contig 13195 bp, 10 predicted proteins | sample 1951171 | NCBI WGS metagenome assembly ULKN01 (sample SAMEA4835502, study PRJEB28245) | human gut metagenome | biome: gut microbiome; material: fecal sample | place: Denmark | collected 2008
CGCACTTACGGAAAAACAGAGCAGAAGCGCCGCTGTTATTGTCGCAATAAATGTTACAATAATCTTCTTCATAAATTTCTCCCTTATTATCGAAACAGTCTGCATCAAAATGCAGGCTGACATTTTTATTACTTTATGACAGAATAGCACAGTATCCTGCTTCAATTATACAATACTTCCACAAAAAAGTCAATAATTGATAAAAGAAATACGGTAAATATGTCGAAAAATCGAAATAAATATTGTATAAAAAGGCAAGAACTGCCGACTGTCAATGCTGCCGACTATCCGAGAAGCGATCGTTACTTTTTTACGGCGTTTTCAAGTACGGTCTTGAGAGTCCCGCTGAGAAGTTTTGACATTCTTTCGATAAGCTCGTCGGGTTCGCTTTTCATACCGCCCTCAAGCCAGTCAAGGACAATGCCGACAATTGCGTATTTATAGAATGATGCGATAAACTTCTTGTCATCGTCGGAAACGCTGAGTTTCAGTGCCTTTGAAACGTTATCAATGAATTTGCAGGCAAAGTCAAGTGAAACGCTGTAAAGATAACGCTCGATAGTTTCACGGTGAAGCGAGTTATATACATGGTATATCAGCTTCTTGTTCTCCTTTACGAAGCAAAGCCCTGTCTTGAGCCCTTCCTCCCACGACTGACCGACCTCCATCTTTTCTACGGATTTCTGCGCTTCAGCAAGGAAGATTTCTTCGAGAAGCTGATAAATATCGCTGTAATGATAATAGAACGTGTTGCGGTTTACTCCGCAGTCATCGGTGATGTTCTTTACCGTTATTTTATCTAAGGGCTGATTGCTCAGCAGTTTTTTGAACGATTCCTGTATTGCTCTTTTGGTAAGTTCGGACATATTACCTCCGTTTTTAGCCTGTGGTTTCTCCTGCTTTCTATTTTACGGTTATAATTATACAACATTCCCGTTAAAAATTCAAGTTTTAGGCAAAAAGTCGCATCTGCCTAAAAATCGGTCATTTTATATCGATTGCCCTAAAATTGAACAGTGGCGCAGGATTGACCGTTGTATAAACCGTCACGGTGGGTTAAAATATAGCTGTAAAGAAAAAGAAAGGACTGAAAATCATGAGATTTATCAAACGTGCAAAAGCAGCATATATTTCCACTTGCGCCGCAATAGCGGTCATAGGACTTATACTTATTCTTTTCCCGGAGATTTCAATGCTTGCGGTATGCTATATGCTCGGAATAGCGGCTATAGTATTCGGCATTGTAAAAATCACGGGATATTTTTCAGCCGACCCCTACGGGCTGGCGTTCCAGTTTGACTTTGCATTCGGTATCATAGCGATACTGCTCGGACTTGTAGTTATTATCCATCCGGGTAATATAATGGCTCTGGTGCCTGTCATAATGGGCATTTATTTTATGATCGACGGCATAATGAAGATACAGACAGCCGTTGATGCAAAGCGTTTCGGCGTAAGGAGCTGGTGGCTGATCCTTGTCAGCGCAATAGTTACAGGCGGAATAGGAATACTGTTACTCGTAAATCCTTTTGAGAGTGCGGTAGCGCTTACTGTTCTGCTCGGTATCACATTGCTTGCGGACGGCATTTCAAATATATGGATTGCCGCATACACAGTCAAGGCTATAAAAAAAGAAGTACACGCCGATGACAAAATCTATGTAGAAACAAGCAACAGGGAGGACAAAGATGATTAAGCTTGGCAAATGGATAACAAAGCACAGAGTAATCATTCTTATAGTTGCGGTCGTACTGCTGATACCCTCGGTACTCGGTATGATAGCTACAAGAATAAATTATGATATGCTCAATTACCTGCCCGACACTATGGAAACCATACAGGGTCAGGACATTCTGCTGAATGACTTCGGCAAGGGCGCATTCAGTATGATAATCGTAGAAGATATGGAGCCGAAGGACGTTTCCGCTCTTAAAGAAAAAATAGAAGCGGTAGATCACGTTGACTCGGTAATATGGTATGATTCGATAGCAGACGTTTCAATACCTATGGATATTCTTCCCGACAAGATAAAAGACGCATTCAACACCGATCATTCAACGGTTATGGCGGTATTCTTCGATACATCGACATCAGCCGATGAAACAATGGAAGCTATCAACACGATAAGAGATGTAACGAACAATCAGTGCTTCGTTTCGGGTATGTCCGCAATGGTAACAGACCTTAAAAACCTTTGCGAGCAGGAAGAGCCGATATATGTCGCTATCGCAGTAGTTCTTGCTGTAGTAGTAATGATGCTCTTTATGGATTCTTTCCTTATCCCGATAATCTTCCTCTTAAGTATCGGTATGGCTATTCTCTACAACTTAGGCAGTAACTACTTCTTAGGCGAGATAAGCTACATAACAAAGGCACTTTCCGCTATACTGCAGCTTGGCGTTACGATGGACTATTCGATATTCCTCTGGCACAGCTACAACGAGCAGAAGGTAAGATTTGACGGCGATAAGGAACGTGCGATGGCACACGCAATTTCAAACAGTATCATTTCTGTAGCAAGTTCTTCTATCACAACAATTGCCGGCTTCCTTTCAATGTGCTTTATGAGCTTTACGCTCGGTGCGGATCTCGGTATCGTAATGGCGAAGGGCGTTGTATTCGGTCTTATCGCCTGCGTAACAATTCTTCCGTCACTTATCCTTGTATTCGATAAGGCTATCGAAAAGACAAGACACAAACAGCTTATGCCGAAGTTCGACAAGGTGGCAAAGTTCATCACAAAGCGTTCGTGGATATTCCTTATAATATTCGCAGTGCTGATAGGACCTGCGGTTTACGGCTATAACAACACACAGAAATATTACGACCTGAGTCAGACAATGCCTCAGGATATGGACTTCGTTATCGCCAACACAAAGCTGAAGGATGATTTCGGAATGTCAAACGTTCATATGATACTCGCTGATTCAAAGCTGTCGCAGAAGGACGCAAAGGCGATGCTTGACGAGGTCGGAAAGGTTGACGGCGTAAACCTTGCGGTAGGCTTCGATTCGTTTATCGGCTCGGCTGTTCCCTCAGAGATAATTCCGGATTCTATCTCGGATGTGCTTAAGAGCGATAAGTACCAGCTTATGCTTGTAGGCAGTGAATACGGAACGGCAACAGACGAGGTAAACAATCAGGTAACAGAGATAAACAACATTATAAAGAAGTATGACAGCTCGGCAATGCTTATCGGTGAAGCACCCTGTACGAAGGATCTTATCGAAGTAACCGACAGGGACTTCAAGGTAGTCGATGTAATTTCGATAGCCGCAATCTTCCTTATCATTCTGGTAACCTTCAAGTCGGTTTCACTTCCGCTGATACTTGTAGCGGTAATCGAGTTTGCCATATTCGTAAACCTCGGTATTCCGTGTTACACAGGTACAGAGCTTGCGTTCATCGCACCTATCTGTATCAGTACCATCCAGCTTGGCGCAACCGTTGACTATGCGATCCTTATGACAACAAGATACAAGAAGGAACGTAACAAGGGCAGTGACAAGAACGAGGCGGTTTATACAGCGCTTAAATCCTCAATACCCTCAATTATAGTAAGTGCGCTCGGCTTCTTCGCCGCTACATTCGGTGTAGGTATTTATTCAAACGTAGATATGATAAGCTCACTTTGCGCACTTATGGCAAGAGGCGCAATCATAAGTATGGTATCGGTAATCCTGTTATTACCCGCTATGCTCAAGCTGTTCGATAAGATTATAATCCACACAAGCCTCGGCTTTAAAGAAGCAAGACAAGCCGGTAAAAAGACGAACTGAGAAAGGACAACAGTATGAAAGAGATAAGAAAAAAGATAATAAAGATAGTTTCAATAGTTCTTGCCGCCGCAATGATAGGCACATCTTCCGGACTTCTCGCATTCGCCGCACAGGGCGGAAACGATAATAATACATCGTCATCCGTTTCTGACAGCACAGAAACCGGAAGCAGCGAAAAGAGCAGCTCGGATACGGACGGCAAGGAAGAAACGGTATATATCATCTCAAACGCAGACGGTACAACAAAGAAGGTCATCGTCAGCGACTGGCTGAAGAACGGCTCGCACAACGCCACGATAGAGGACGAAACCTCGCTTAAGGACATTAAGAATGTAAAGGGCAACGAGAGTTTTACAAACAGCGGTGAAAATTACAAATGGGCGGCTGAAGGCAGTGACATTTACTATCAGGGTACGACAGACAAGACGCTCCCTGTTGATATGAAGATTACATATACTCTTGACGGCAAGACGGTCACTCCCGATGAGATAAAAGGCAAGAGCGGCAAGGTAACGATCCGCTTCGACTATACGAATAATGAAAAGCGTACCGTGAAGGTTGACGGCAAGGATACGCAGATGTACGTTCCTTTCCTGATGGTAACAGGAACGGTTCTTGATAACGAGAAGTTCTCGAATGTAAAGGTAACCAACGGCAAGCTTGTAAATGACGGTGACAGATCGGCGGTTCTCGGCTTTGCACTTCCCGGTATGCAGGAAAACTTAGGACTTGACAAGGACGATTATGAAATCCCCTCATACGTTGAAATCAGCGCAGATGTCAAGGATTTCGATCTTATGACCTGCATGACGGTAGGTACGACAGAGTTGTTCAACGAGGTCGATACCGACAAACTCAATATGGACGATATTGACGGTACCATCAAGGAATTCACAGACGCTGTAGATCAGCTTTCAGACGGTTCTTCACAGCTTTATGACGGACTTGTTACACTGTTTGAAAAATCGGGCGAGCTTGCTGATGGTACAAAACAGCTTGCAGACGGTGCAGGCACTCTGTATGACGGCACAGGCACACTTGTAAACGGCACAAACGATTTAAAGAGCGGTGCGGATGAACTGAACGTAGGCGCAGTAAAGCTGAAAGACGGCACGGTTTCTCTGGTAGCCGGCATCAAGGATCTGAAAACAGGTGCTGAGGCTCTTGACAGCGGTGCAGGAAAGCTGAAGGAAGGCACTTCTGCACTGGCAGGCGGTGCAAATGATCTTATCAAAGGTGCAGATAAGCTTAACAGCGGTGCGTCATCGCTTGACAGCGGCGCATCTCAGGTGGAGAACGGTGCAGGACAGGTAAGCGCAGGAGCTTCAGAGCTGAACGAAGGTCTTGGCGAACTTTCATCAAACAGCGAACAGCTTAACGCAGGCGCAAAGCAGGTATTTGATACACTGTTATCCACAGCCGAAACGCAGATAAAGGCATCCGGTCTTACCGTTCCTAAACTGACTATAAAGAATTACAAGACAGAGCTTAACAAGCTGGTTGATTCTCTTGACAAGGATAAGGTCTACACTCTTGCTTACAATACGGCACTCAAAACGGTAACTGCCGAGGTAGAAAAGAACAATGACGCTATAACAGCAGGCGTTACAAAAGCTGTACAGGCAAAGGTGCTTGAGGGTGTTCTCAAAGCCGCAGGATATAATATGACCGCAGAGCAGTACAATGCCGCAGTAAAGGCAGGACAGATACCCGAAGCCGTACAGGCTAAGATTACAGCCGCAGTATCGGCTCAGATGGCAACAGACGCTGTAAAGGCTCAGATAAGCACAAATGTTGAAGCACAGAAGAAACAGCTTATCGAGCAGAATATGAAAAGCGAAAAGGTCACAAAGCAGATAAACGAAGCTGTAGCAAAGGCTAAGGCAGGTCAGACAACGATAAAGAATCTTATCGCACAGCTTGATTCCTACAATCAGTTCTACACAGGACTTACTCAGTATACGGCGGGCGTTGACAGTGCATATGACGGTTCAAAGACACTGTCGGCAGGCGCAACACAGCTTTACAGCGGTACTAAGGATCTTCACAGCGGTACTACACAGCTTAAGAGCGGCACACAGCAGCTTACAAGCGGCGGCTCAACGCTTATCTCAGGTGTAAATCAACTTGACAAGGGTGCAGGCGACCTTAAAGACGGTACAGCAAGCCTTGTAGCAGGCATCGGCACGCTCTATGACGGTGCAACACAGCTTGACAGCGGCGCAGGACAGTTAAAGGACGGTACGACAAGCCTTGTTGCTGGTGTAGGAACGCTTCACAGCGGTGCATTACAGCTTCATGACGGTGCAGGCGACCTTAAGGACGGTGCCGATAAGCTCAATGACGGTGTAGCAACTCTTATTGACGGTGTAAAGCAGTTAAGAGACGGTGCTAAGGAGCTGAACGACGGTATGGATGAGTTCAACGAGAAGGCTGTCAAGAAGATAGTAGACGCTGTTGACGGCGATATTGCAGGACTTATCGACAAGCTGAAGGCTACGGTTGCTTTAGGCAAGGACTATGACACATTCGGCGGTAAGCCTGATAAGACAGAAGGCACTGTAAAGTTCATTTACAGAACAGAGAGCATCTCAGCCGACGATAAATAATCAATAACTTAATAAGTCAAAGGCTCTGACGGGAGAACGTTCCGTCAGAGCTTTTTTATTACAAATGTCATACGGAAAAATACCGTTTGTAACTGGTGAAATCCGCTTTGCAGGTGTATAATCGTTACAGTAAGATAAATAAACAGCCGAAAGGGGAATACTTATGATATTTGCAAGCGTAAACAACCTTGTCAAGAATTACGGCAATCACTGTGCCGTGGATAACCTCAGCTTCAATGTAAGCGAGGGCGAGATATTCGGACTTATAGGTCCTAACGGGGCAGGAAAGTCAACCACGATAAATATTATCACAACACTTGACGAAGCGACTTCGGGAAGTGTGACGATAGACGGTATGGATACAGTGAAGCAAAGAGCGGAAATAAGACGGATGATAGGATGCGTTCCGCAGGAGATAGCGGTGTACCCGTATCTTACCGCAAAGGAAAACGTTGAATTTTTCGCTTCGCTGTACGGCTTCAAGGGCGAACAGCTTCATAAGAATGCAATGACCGCTCTCGAATTTGCAGGGCTTGCGGATAAGGCGGATATGAAGCCGAAGAAAATGTCGGGCGGTATGAAACGCAGACTTAACATTGCCTGCGGTATAGCACATAAGCCTAAGCTGATAGTTATGGACGAACCTACCGTTGGAGTTGACGCACAGTCAAGAGAGCATATAATGAGTTCGATAAAGAAACTGCGTGAAAGCGGTGCGACAGTAATATATACCTCGCACTATATGCACGAGGTAGAGGAAATCTGTGACAGAGTCGCTATAATTGACAAAGGCAGACTTGTGGCAGAAGGTACACAGCAGGAGCTTATAACGATGATAACCGACAGCTGTACGGTACATATCACCACAAAGCAGTGCGACAGCGAAACAAAAAGCAGAGTATCAAGGGCTGTTTCCTGCCTGCCCGATGTAAACAGGGTGCAATTTAGCGACAATATGATAAGCGTTGATATGAGCATAAGCTGTAACGATATTTCACATATCATAAGCGAACTTGTAAAGCAAAATCTGCCTGTAATCGAGATAAGCACGGAAAAGCCGGATATGGACGCTGTGTTTCTGTCGCTTACAGGACACGAGATACGTTAAGGAGCGGAGATATGCTTAGTTTGATAATAAAACAGATAAGGGAGTATTTCAGAAGCCCCGCAAACGTATTCATGGGGCTTTTATTTCCGGTACTGCTGGTATTCTTTCTCGGAACTATGCTTCAGAATCTTGATATAGCGGATTATGACATAGGAGAAATTAAACTGCAATATAGCATTACGCAAACAGACGAGCAAAGCGGCAAGGCATTTGCTGAGTTTCTTAGCAATATCAGTATGATAAAGGCGGAAAAGGCAAGCGATGAAAAAGCCGCACTGAGCCTTACCGATAAGGGCGATATAGACGCATATATCGAGATTAAAAACGGGGAAATTCTGTTATACGGCGGCAGAAACGAAATTGCAAACAGGGCGCTCGGCTCGGTGCTGAATTCTTTCATTGCGGAATCCGATACATATTATAAAATAGCATCGACCGACCCGTCACTGCTTATGAATACAGATGCCGATACCGAAAAGTCATTTGTAGAGCAGGACGGACTTGGCGTTACACGGAGTATGATGGACTATTATGCGGTGAGTATGGCGGTAATGATGATATTCATGTCGCATATGATAATGGGCAGTACGGCTCTTAAGGACGAGGAAAGGATATTCACCCTACAGCGTCTTTATCTGTCACCTGTCGGCAAAGTAAAGCTGTTTTTCGGCAAACTCATCGGTACGCTTCCCTCCGCCGTTATAGGAAATGCGGTGATAATGCTGTTTTCGGTGTTTGTGTTCGGGGCGAAATACTGCGACAGCTTTGTCGGAAACCTTATCCTGTTCCTGCTGCTCTCCTGCTGCTCGCTTGCGTCGATATCCGTAGGTATGCTGATAGGGATACTGATAAAAATACCTGCGGAAAGCATCGTGATACCGCTTACATGGGCATTGCTGTTCTTCTCAGGCTCGTTTTCAAAGCAGGTATTCGTCGAAGGCTTCAGCGACAAGCTGCCGCCTTATATCGTTCAGCAAGCGGCATTCAGACTTACTCTTTACGGTGAAAGCGACAGTGCGTTGGCGGTAATTGCGGTATGCCTTGCTGTGACGGTTGCGGTATCGCTTATCGGTGCGGCAATATTCCGTGTAAAAAAATCCGTATGAAAGGGGAGCGTATTATGAATAATATAAGAACGGTATTTTTCGGTATGCTGAAGCGTCTTAAATACGCACTTGTAATCGCACTTCTTGTAGGGGCAGGCAGTATAGGGCTTTATTACTGCGGCAGACCGATAGCAAACGTGTTCTCGGTAAACGACAAGATAGACATCGCCCTTACCGATAACGATAAATCGGAGCTTTCCGCAATGCTGAAAAGCTATCTCAGCGACAGGATAAATATGAACATTATCGAGGACGGCAAAGAAAAATTCAATGATAAATTGATTAACCGTGACGTTTCTGCTATAATAGAGATACCGCAGGGCTTTGAAAAGAATGTAATCGGCGGAAAAGACGTGAAGATAAAATCCACCACTCTTGACGATTACGAAAACGGTGCTTATATCTCGGTATATATCGAAGGCTTTATGAGAAGCGTCAATATCGCCGCAGGTGCCGCAAAAGGCGATGCAGAGCTGTTTTCGAAAATTATGAACAGCGATGCCGCCGACACAAGGCTCACTAAGGAAAATGCGGTAACATCCGACAGGGAGGACGAATATGTCTCTGCAGGCTTTAAGTTCTCCGAAGGATTTATGATAATGCTTGTCACAGCTATCGGCATATTTATCACTCTTGCGGTAATGGAAGACAGGCAGTACGGAACATACAGCAGGATGGCTGTTTCATCTGTAACGGGCGTTCAGTACATTGTCGGAACGCTTGGGGCAAGCGTGCTTATATCCTTTACGGCACTTGTCATTTTACCGCTGTACCTGCTTATCACGGGCGCTCGGATGACAGCCGGCTATCCGCTTGTGTTTGCGGCGGTAGTTATCTACTCGCTGTTCAACTCGGCATTATCAATAATGCTCGCACAGCTGATAAGCTCAAAGCAGGCGCTTGCCACGCTTTCGGGCTGTATTACATCGATAGGTGCTCTGCTCGGCGGTGCGTGGTTCCCGATAGACGAAACGGCAGGTATGCTGAAATATCTGTCATATATCACGCCGCAATACTGGTATGTCGGCTTTATGTCGGGCGAGGCTGAACAGCCTGTGATAAACATCTGCGTGCTTATACTCTACACATTGCTTATAATGCTTGCAAGCGCCGCACTTTTCGGCAGAAAGTCGGTAGTTTCAAAGGCATAACGAAAGGAATACGAATTGTCACTTATATATCTTGTATTCAAACTCACGGCAACAGCCGCATTCGGCACTATGAATATAATGAATAACTGTGATTCGGGCGATACGGTGCTTACCGTACTCGCCTTTTCCTGCTTTGCTCTGGCTGAATATCTGCTGTCGGTGCTTAAAAAGTCAGATAAAGCGGCGGCGGTCTGTTCGTGCGTTTCGGCTTTTATCGCATTTCTTATATACAGCGACAATCTGATATTCGTGCTGTGCTTTGCCGTAATCTTCGCTGTAGATAAATTCGGTGCGGGAAAGTATTTCCGACATATCGGCGCCGTTTCGGTACTGCTTGTTCTTTTTATAGTAAAACCGCCGTTTATTGATGTGCTGATACTTATTATAATGCTTGTGGCATTCACTGTCGCCCATATTACCGCAGGACAGCTTATCAAATGCCGTGAACAGCTTGCAGAAAGCAGAGAGGAAACTGTTCGCCTCAACCGCAGGATAGCAAGCCTTGAAGAATACGCTAAAACAGCAAAAAAATCTGCGGCTGTCGAAGAACGCAGACGGTTTTCAGCAAGGATACACGATAAGCTCGGACACAGCATTTCAGGAAGCATAATTCTGCTTGAGGCGGCAAAGCTGAACATCAGGACAAACCCCGACAGTGCGGAGCAATGTATTACAACTGTAACCGATAACCTCAGAAGCGGCGTTGACGATATAAGGCAGGCACTGCGTGAGGAACGTCCGGACAGCAAAACAATAGGAATAAGCGAGCTTAAAGAGATACTCGGTGAATATAAGGCAAAATATAACATAAGGACAACGCTTGAAATCAAGGGTGATGCGGACAGAATCACATTCCGCATATGGAACTGCATAAAGGAAAATCTCGTTGAAACGCTTACAAATACGCTCAAGCATTCGGGAGCGGACGAATTTTCGCTGAAAATATCGGTTATGAACAAAGTGATCCGTGCCGAGTTCAAGGATAACGGCAAAGGAAGCGACAGCTTCAGAAAGGGTACGGGTCTTACGGCGATAGAGGAACGCACGGTGCTTACGGACGGAAAGTGCATATTTCCTGCACAGACGGACGGATTTTCGGTAGTAAACATATTCAGTCTGAAAGAGGAGAACGTATGAAGATAATTATCGCAGATGACGACAGCATAATCCGTGAGGGGTTAAAGATGATAATCTCGTCACAGCCTGATTTCGAGGTGACAGGCATTGCCTGTAACGGTGCAGAAGCGGTAGAGCTTTGCAGGAAATACAAGACCGATATAGCACTGCTTGATATAAGAATGCCGGTTATGGACGGCATTGAAGCCGCAAAGATAATGCTTGAAGAAAATCTATGCAAGCCGCTTTTGCTGACAACGTTTGACGAGCAGGAGCTTATACAGCGTGCGCTTAAAGTCGGGGTCAGCGGCTATATTCTCAAAAACACGCAGACAGACGGGATTTTCAGTGCGCTGAGGACGGTATATAACGGTGGTACGGTATTCCAGCAGGATATTCTGTCATATATCCGTGACGCCGCAGTAAAATGCTACGGCAAGAGCGCCGTTTTCGGTCTGCTTACCGAAAGAGAGCTTGATATAGTAAAGCTGATTGCAGACGGCTGTTCGAACGCAGAAATTGCCGAAAAGCTGTTTTTGTCAAACGGTACAGTGAGAAATTATATCAGCGTGATACTTGAAAAAACAGGTCTTGAACACAGGACGCAGATAGCGGTAAGGTATCTTAAGGGCGATGAATAAAAAGTTCCCGTAAGCCGATAAAACGGTTTACGGGAGTTTTCGTTTATGTGATTTTATAAAGATATTCGTTGCCTCTTTTGCCGATATAATCAATTACTCCGACATATTGCAGAATTTTGATTGCGATGCCTGCATCGCCTGAACGCATACACTTTCTGAATTCTTTAAGCGTAAATGTTTCGGGCAATCCTTCGGGGATAAAGCATCGGTAGCTGTCGCTGTCCTCAAGAAACGTAAGGCGAAGCAGGGAAGTGGGAACGGCTACCTTTCTGTCTGTCTTTCTGCGTTTCATATCCTTTGCACAGTAGCGAAGATTTTCTACGGCTATATCCGCAATGCAGACGGTCAGATTCGGGTCGTTCAGGTACTGCCTGATTCGGTACAGCTCAAGGAAAAAATCGGTCATATCGCTTGCGGTAACGTTCCGTCCGCTACTGAGTATCTCGCCTGTCGCCTTATCGACATAATTAAGACGGCTCTTTTTATGAAAAGGGTAGACTATCGTAACGTGCGATGCTTTGAGGAACGTATTCAGCTTAGGTACAAGATAGCTGAAATTTGCCGTCTGTATCTCAAAAATTCCGTTCTCGGTAACAAGGTCGGCAAAGTAACTGCCTATCTTTATTTCCTTATCAAAAAGAGTGGCGGCAAAATAGCTTTTCAGCGTTGCGTGTATCTGCTTTTCGTTCAGTATGCCCACGCCGTCGCCGCTGTCGGCGGTAGCAGTACAGGCGCTGAACCGTGCGTTGTCGGGCGAAACGTAAAGAGGCTGCTTATCATATTGCCTTACCGTACAGCTGTCGCACTGTATGAACACAGGCACACCGCCTTGCTCGTTTGAACGGATTATCCCCGTTGCAAGTTCTTTCAGCTTATCTGTAGCATTGGATACGGCATAGCATCTGTCGGCTACCGTAAACATTGATATATCGTTTGTGTTGTCGCCGAAAACTATAAGCTCATCTGCACCGACAAGCTCCTTCAGCTTCAGTGCCGCATTTGCCTTTGAAACGTCCTCACGGTAGATTTCATACCAGTATTCGTCGGTATCGTATGTATCGGGCTGATAGTTTCTTGAAAAGCCGTTTGTTCTGTAAAAATATCGGTCAAGTTCATCGGGCTTCATTACAGGCTCGATAAGCGTTATATAATAAATATCGCCTTCGAACAGTTCATCATAGCTTTTTGCTCGGTGCATTCTTCTGTCACCGGCTCTGTCATTTAAATAACGCTCCGTACCTTTGTTGAGCCGGTTTTTAAGATAGCTTACTCTTTCGTAATTGTCTATGACCGAGTACACAAGCACTGATTCTTTATGTTCATAGAAAAACGACTTTATGAACGATTTTGATTCTTCGCTGAAAAAATGCGTTACGATACGCTCCTTTGTGACAGGGTCGATTATAAAAGCGCCGTTATGAGTTATCACGGGCAGCCTGAAATTGATACAGCTTACTTTCGGTTCGGCTGAATGCACTGAACGTGCGGTGGCGTAGCTTATCTTTATATCATCGTCAATAAGCCTGTTCATCAGTGCCTCAGTCATTCGTCCGATTTGCGCCTTATGGTCAAGAAGCGTCCCGTCAAGGTCGGTTAGATACAGTTTCATTTAATTTCTCCGATTACAATTTATTTATATTTATATATCTCAGTATGGGGTTTGGGGCGTAGCCCCAAGGCGGGTC
>ULKN01003218.1_pt1 | contig 13029 bp, 7 predicted proteins | sample 1951171 | NCBI WGS metagenome assembly ULKN01 (sample SAMEA4835502, study PRJEB28245) | human gut metagenome | biome: gut microbiome; material: fecal sample | place: Denmark | collected 2008
ATAGCATTACGTGGGCAGGGCGCCCCTTGACTCTGGATGGAAGCTCTGCTCGAATGAGGCGTGAAGGTGGCGGCTTCGCCGCAAATATATATAGGGCGATGCCCGAAAGTGGTGGGGGCAGCGATACGGGGGAAACGCATTTCCAACATACGGGGGAGCCAACCCCGTCTCGCTACGCTCGACAGCCCCTTCCAGAGGAAGGGGCGAGAATGTGGGGCGTTTCGAGTGTATCGATCCCTCCTTCCTTTGGAAGGAGGTGCCTGCAGGGCGGAGGTTAGGGGCGCAGAGCGGAGTGAAAAAGGAGCGTCTCAAGCAGGCGATTCACGAAAGCACCCGAGCGCCGCTGACGCGGTCCCCCTTCCCCGATGGGGAAGGCAAAGAGGTGCGAAAGTCTGATGTCTCCCAGTCTTCTAGTCACCAGTCACTAATCCCTGGCTATTCATCCCCGCCTTCAAGCCTGTAGTGGCGGCTTCGCTGCAAAATAGAAAAGGCGATGCCCGAAGGTCACTGAAATGCTGCCTTCGGGCATCGCCCCATTTATACATCGCGGCGCTTCTATATTTTTATGCGCCGCACCCCTGAACCTTGAACCCTGAACCTTATCCCCTTAATAATTCACAAATACCTCGATATTCTGTCTGCCGAAGTTATAGCAGTCTTCGAAAGACTCCATGCAGAGGTCGATGCGGTTACCGACGATCGCACCGCCGGTATCTGCTGCGACAGCATGGCCATAGTTCGGGATGAATACATTCGTACCGAGCGGAATGACGGAAGGATCGACCGCCACCGTGCCGTGACCGGCCTGTGTACCGGTCGCGGTGATCCCGCTGCCGCCTCCATCGCTCGGATGATATGCGCTCGCATGCATATTGGCGACCCAGCCCATCGTCCCTTCTGCTTTACCGGTCTTCATGATGCCCGGCGTGCCATCAGAGAGAACCTTGGCATGAGCAACGACAGTCTTCACGACCTTGCCGCCGGAGATGAATTCATCGATCTCCACTTCCCGTTCGCCCGGGACTCCCTCCTGTACGACGACCTCCTGATCCTCCCCGAGGCTGCCATCGTACCATTTATTATAGTGGATCGGCATCGCCTCCTTGCGGAAGACCTTCCGCGCGGTATACGGGACGACGTGGATCTGCATGCCTTCCTTCACCTGCATCAGACCGTCTTCGATCGGCATCATCTTCTTCCAGTCGAAGCCCGCGTCATTCACCACGCCCTGCACGGTCTGCTGCGTCGTATAGACGACCTTTTTCTTGCCATTCGCGATGATGGAAACAGGCACCGCCCGCTCCACCACGATGACTGCGCCGTCCGTGACGTCCTTTGTGCTTGTCCAGAATGTGTCATACGCCTTCAGTGATACATTGAGGTCGCTCAATACATTCTTGAAATTGGAGGCTGCCGTAGAAATGACCTGCTTGTGAGCCCCATCATATACTGTGACAGTCTTCGCAGGACTTGCGCCCAGAAAATCCAAAGATGCTGCCGCAAGATCCACCTGGCTTCCCAAGGCAGCCGCCGCCAATATACATGCTAATACTTTTTTCGCTTTGTTCATCGTTGAAGGTTTCATAAATGCATCTCCTATGGCCGTTATTCTACCATAGAGAGACTTTTTGTCAATTTTTCCGATGTTGACAATGATAGCAGCTCGCATTTATTACGTATCTATCGAATATTTCCTGCATATCCTCCAGTATACATCGCACACTATTCTTTGATGCGCTTTTTATCATATCACTGTTTTTATCAGATACTATCGAATATTATTCATTGAATCAATTGTCAATCTTGTATCTCTCCAATAGACATTTGAAGATTATTAACGAATTATGAATTGCTCTATCTCCCATGTTATCGTTTCTTTCGCATTTTATGCATTTTGCTTTCCGCCTGATTGTCAACCTTGAGCCAGCCCCATTTCTCATCCGAGATAGCCCAACTTTGTCCCATCTTTGACCTTTCGTTCTTCTCATTTTTTCGTAAAGTGGGAAATTTGCCCACCAAAATCCTTGAAATTTACAATTCTTTCCCAAAAAGAGAAGATGGCAGAAGGAAAAGTGGATAATAGAGGATCGGCTTTCGGATCAGACGCACAGCCTGATCTCCCACAGATCCCAGCGGCGGAGGCTTTGCAGCAAGATACAGTTTGGCGCTGCTTTGCCGTTTGCGGTATGAGAGGCTTTCCGTTTGATCTTCCTGATACGCCCCATCTCCTTTTAAAGAAAAACGATTCTCTCTTTGGCTTGAAAGGTTCATGCGCTCCGCGCTGTCATTTGGCATCGGATGCCCGGGCTTTTCCGGTCAGGCAAAGAAAAAGCCGAAGCGTTCGCTTCGACTTTTTCTTTCCCTCTTTAGTTTTCTTTTTTTCCAAAGACAGGCATGTAGGGTTCCATTTTCTGCGCGAGGGTCATTTCATCTTCGCGGTCACGCTTCTCCGCGATACGCTGGAATTCGGCTTGTGCGCCCACTTTATCAGCAGGTGCGATCTCCTTTTTCCACATGCCATCGGACTGCATGATGTGCGCTTTCTGATTGTCCGCGAGCTCCATATTAACCATGGTCTTCAGACGATGGCAGAGATCGGCATCACGCACAGGGATCATGAGTTCGACGCGGTCATTGAGGTTTCTTGGCATCCAGTCTGCACTGCCGATATACAGCTCTTCACGACCGCCATTGGCGAACCAGAAGACACGACTGTGCTCCAGGAAGCGGCCGACAAGGCTTCTGACGGTGATGTTGTCGCTGACGCCGGGGATGCCGGGGATGAGTACGCAGATTCCCCGGATGATGAGCTCGATCCTGACGCCTGCTTGAGAAGCTTCGTAGAGCTTATCTATGATCTCCTTATCGAGGAGGGAATTCATCTTTGCGACCATGTGTGCCTGCTCACCCTGCTTGGCGAAGGCGATCTCGCGGTCGATGAGCTCCATGCAGCGCTGGCGGAGATTGATCGGCGCGACGATGAAGGAGTCCCACAGCGGCGGGTCAGAGTAGCCGGAGAGCAGGTTGAAGAAGGCAGAAGCATCGCTGCCGAACTGGTCATTGCAGGTGAATACGCCGAGATCCGTATAGAGCTTGGCTGTGGATGCATTGTAGTTGCCGGTCGCGACATGGACATAGCGGCGGATGCCGTCCTTTTCGCGGCGGATGACGAGCGTACACTTCGAGTGCGTCTTGAGCCCGACAAGGCCGTAGATGACATGCGCGCCTGCTTTTTCAAGACGGCGCGCCATCAGGATGTTATTCGCTTCATCGAAGCGCGCCTTGACTTCCATGAGGACAGTGACCTGCTTGCCGTTCTGTGCTGCTTTTTCGAGTGCCTGTATGATCGGCGAGGAGGAAGCCACGCGGTACAGGGTCTGCTTGATGGCAAGGACATCGGGGTCAGCTGCTGCAGAAGCAACGAAATTGACGACCGAGTCTTCAAAGGATTCATAAGGCAGATGCACGAGGAGATCTTTCTCACGGATCATCTCGAAAATATTCTTTCGCCCATCCTTTTCGAGCTGGATCATGGACCAGGGGCGATGCGGATGCGCTTCCGGATAGCGGAGACGGTCGTAGCCCTTGATGCCGCAGAAGGAAAAGAACATCGTCATATCGAGCGGTCCGTCGATCTCATACAGATCCTCCTTCGCGAGGTGCATCTCCTGCGTCATGAAGCGCTGCATGAAGCGGCTGGTGCCTGCTTCGAATTCGATACGCACGGCCTCCCCGCGCTGGCGTTTTTTCAGCTGGCGCTCCACCTCGACGACGAGATCCTGCGCATCTTCTTCGTCGATCGCAAGATCCGCGTCACGTGTGATGCGGAAAGGATGTGCTTCCAAGAGGTCGTAGCCAATGAAGAAACGGGAAGCAAAGTGACGGATGACCTGCTCCAAGAGGACGAAGTCATGGCGCCCCTTCTTTTCCGGATCATCCGGCAGGCGGACGATACGGGGAAGCACCGATGGCACCGGCACGATCGCTGTCTTCACATCGATATCATTTTCCTCATCCAGCGAAAGGTCACGCTCATTCCTTTCGAGCAGCATCGCGATATTGAGGCTCTTCGAAGCGAGGAACGGGAACGGATGCGAGGAGTCGACGGCCATCGGCGTGACGACTGGGAATACCTGCCGTTCAAAATAGTCCTCCATCCATTTCTTCTGCGCTTCTGTCGCATCTTCCGGATGGATGAAGTAGAGCCCTTCCGTGCGAAGCTCGGACAGGAGCATATGGAGGAAACGATACTGGCGCGCGACGAGCTTCTGGCAGATGTCGGAGATCTGCTCGAGCTGCTCCTCCGGCGTCATATGGGCGATGTCACGGCGCTTCACGCCATTTTCCTTCTGGTGCTTCAGCCCCGCCACGCGGATCATGAAGAATTCATCCAGATTCGAACTCGTGATCGCCAGGAATTTCAATTTTTCCAGCAGGGGATTGTTCGGATCCACCGCCTCCTGCAGTACGCGGCGATTGAACTGCAGCCACGACAGCTCGCGGTTCAGATAATAATGCTGATGTCTATCCTGCACGTCCATAGTTACCTCCGCTCCAATTTGGCTTCCATGCCAAATACCGTTTCAAACATTGTCTTTTCTTTATTAAACAGCCATGTCTCCAGGGCCGTATCCTCACTCGATTCATACTCGATGACAAGCGCATCCCCCGAGATATGGGCCGAAAGATCTTTCAGCTTCTGCTTCCTCGACATATCCATCGCACGGACCAGACGGAAGATGGCTATCAGCTTCAGCGCCGTCATCTTCGACTCATCCGACAGGATGCGGAATGGCTCATCATCATCATTCGGGATCCCCTTGTGATCATAGTAGACGATGCACGCCACGATATCCTTCTCTCGGTCGGAGATCCCGAAAATATCCGTCCCGCGGACCATATTCCACGCCTGCATGGACGAGCCCAGCAGATTCACATACTTCCCGATCTGGTACAGGATGATCGCCATGCGAAGCAGGAATTCATCACGGTCATTGAGCCCATTTCCGCGGTCAAAGGCCTGAACGATCACTTTGCTGTAGAGCTCCATCGCCTTCGCATGCACCGGTTCATAGTAATAGTCCGCCGCGATCGAGCGCGTCAGCTCCAGATTCTGCGCGCGCATGTACGCAAGCGCCGGATCATTCGTCTTCTGCGCCCCATAGAAGAGCGATGCCGAGCGCACGAAGGTCATCCCCATCATGACTACATGCTTCACAGGGATCGCATTCAGGATCTCCTGATAAATATGCAGCGTCGGCGAGACAGTGAGCGCCCATGCCTCACTGATGTGATACTTCTGCATGATCATCGAAGTGGAGAATTTTCCCACCTCGTCATACACCTTGCCGAATTCCTGAGGCTTCACCTCGGCGATATCCCGCTGATCAAGGTCATGGTGCAAGAGCATCGCGACGATCCTCGCCTCACGGCCCGAGAGAACGACCGTATCGATGTCATACTTTCTGATCGATACCCAGAGCGGCTCCATGATCGCATGGATGTACTCCGCCAGCGCTTCCGGGAAATAGCGCGACTCACGCTGGTTCGTCGTGAACGTCTCCAAAAGACGGAGTGTCCCGATGTGTACATTGTGCTGGTAACAGAGCGAGCCCTTCTCCCACACCGTCAGCCCCACGCACCCCGACGTGATGTCGACGAAGAGGAAATTCTTCCCCAGACGCTCATTCGCCGCCCGGTTATACTGCTTCAGCTGGTACGAAAGGCCGAAATGCTTGAAATAGATCTCCTGCGGCATGTCCACGACCTGCACATTGAATCCCGTCTTGACGCGGATCAGATCCAGGATCGAGCGGCAGTTATCCGCCTCACGGAAAACCGCCGTCGCATACGCCGCATATACCTTCACCTGATAATCCGACAGCAGCTGCTTCAAGCCATTCAGCATGCGGCAGAGCTTCCGAATCGAAGCGAAAGACAGATTCTTATGATTGAAAACCTCTTCCCCAAAGTTCGTATCCTTCCTCACGGACTCGATGACACGGACTTCATTGACATTCTTGTACTCCACGATGCGAAGAGACAGATTCGACGAGCCGATGTGAATGATACCGTAAATGAGCGGCTTTTGTTCCGACATAAGTGGCCCTCCTTTTATAAACAGCGGGTATCTTGTAATCCCATATATCCGTAAAAATGAAACGTAAAAGTTGGGAGTGAGGAGTGAGAAGTGGTGGGGCGGCGCAGAAAATAATGAAGCGCCGCGGAGTTTTGATAGCACTTCGCGCCGCCGTCATCTCGAGCGTAGCCGAGAGATCTTCCTTGCAGAACGATCAGTGTACCAATTGCGCTATTTCAATCACCGCTTGCTCCTAATCCCCAACCCCTAATCCCTAGCTACTCATCACCGCTTTCAAACTTGTGGTGACGTCTTCGCTGCAAAATATATATTTGCGGCGAAGACGCCACCTTCATTTCTCATTCAAGCGAAGCGTCAGCGTTAGCCCGCGGGGCGTACCGGGCTGGTGCGCGATGAAACAGGCCACACGCAGAAGCATACCTTTTAATGATAGCCCACTCCCGTAAAAAGCACGTAAACAGCGGGCAAAGTTTCTCTTTATAATTATACCATGACTTATATGCATAGCGGAGCTCAGGGAGCCCTTCCCGTTAAAGGAAATTCTGATAGTATGGTATGGAAAAAACGTAGAATCACGAAATTATATATAAAAGTGTGATTTCTATCACACTTTTATATATAATTTCGTGATTCGCCGCAAACAGAACTTAAAAAAGAGAGAAACCTTGTCAAGGCTTCCCTCTTTTTTATGCACTACCCTAAATAGAGATTTCAATCTCAGAATAGTCCTTATCTTCATTAGAATGAAGTTTTACTTGCTTCACACCGCCACTGCCAGTCGTTCCACTTGAGCCAAAGTCACCACTCTCTCCATGATCCCCAAACTGAAATGGATTCCAGTAAAATGAGTAATTCCCCGCATCTGAATAGATATGTTCGGCTACAATACTTCCTTCAAAAGCCACTTTATGAGAGTAGCGAACATACCCGTTCGGCGCATATATGATCGCTTTGAATCGATCATTCATTTCATTTGCATTGACAGTAACATTCCCATGAAGTGAAATGATCGTCATATTAGTCCAACTCGTATTACAATTCCCTGGATTCACAGTGATATCACCATCGGTAATAATAATCTTGTACTGTTTATAGTTTTCCACACTAAAACCACGCCCTGAACCCGCAGAATCGTAGTGACCATCTGTATCTAGATATATGCTTTCTTCTCCAGGTTTACATGATGACTCATCCTTTCGATACAATCCGCCCTTTGGAGAAAATTCATTTCTATATTTTTCCACATACTGATAGACTTTCTCTACGGATGAATTGTCCTTTTTCATTGCAATATTAATCTTATCCACGTATGTATTCGAGGCCAAAACGTCTTGTCCCTGACTAGTTCCATCATCATAACCAAAACGATTAAAATGAGCCCACGATCCAGGATCATGATGTCCTGGTGGCGGATCATAGATAAATGGGTCATTCCTATTTGGCGGATCTCGTGGTCGTAACATTGTATCATTATTATAAAATCCATTATCTTTTGGTCCAGTATTATTTTCATGCTCCCAGTCAACGATTCTGCGATTTGACCATAGTTCTAAGTCCGTTTTGGCGGAAGAGCTAAATGCCCCTTTCTCAATGAAAACAGAACGCTTATCCCCACTATTATTATGATCAATACTAATCGGTCCATTACTATGTATCTTGCCATGAATATACACATTATCGTTATGGATATAAATAGCATTCTTATTCAAATCCCATGAGTTCTCAACAGGTCCGCTATATCCAGCCACCATAGTAAATCCGAAAACCCCTGGATCACCTGTAATCGGACTATCAGGCACAAGACGCGCTGTCGCCTCTACACTAACTGGAATCTTCTGCAATCCCAAAATTCTCATAAACGTCGTATCTACATTCTGTGATACATAGAGAGAAAGGAGAACACCCTTCGTCTCATCAGTTCCATCGCCATACACGCGCTTGGTAATCTTATCAATTTTATAGTTATCCCTCATAGCAGTGTCGGCATATAAATTCGCCTCTAGGTACGTATGCGCCACCGTCTTGAGGTCAGTCACATCATCCTTGTCATACACATACGCCGCCGCAAGCACCGCCGCGTCTGCCGCCTTCTGCAGGCGCGCGTGACGGGCAAAGCCATTCCCGAGGTCCACCGCGAGCCCCGCACAGCCGAAAAGGATCGGGATCAATATCGCAAAAAATACCATGTACGCCCCGCGCTCATTCTTAATGCGGGAAAGCAGTCGATTCAAAAAAGTCATAGTATCACCTCATGTGAGTTAGGAGTGGGGAGTTAGGAGTGAGGAGTGGAGGAAGGGGCGCACAATTCATATAGCGCCCCAATACCTCTCATTTTATAAAACAGTCTATTCATGATTTATATAAAACTCCGCGCCGCTTCCATATTTTATGCGCTGAGCCTTCACCTCAAACTTCTCACTTGATTGGATGGTCAATTTAACTGCCAGTTATTTATGAAACGCAATTCCCATCACCAGCCACGAAAAACCATATTCGCATTTAGTATACCATAGTCTCCGCAAAGATTTGAAATGAAAAATGCATGCAAAAACGCCCGCCGGACGGCGGACGTTTTCATTGATCAGAGTGACTGGTGAGTAGTGGCTAGTGGCTAGTGGCTAGTGGCTAGTGACTGGTGGCTAAGGACAGTGACCGGCACGCAAAGTGCGGTCATCGCCCATTTCTTACTCCGCGGCGCGACCTTATCTGTTGCGCCGCTCCACCATTTCTCATTTCTAATTTCTCATTTCTAATTTCCTAGTCACACACAAAAACGCCCGCCAGATGGCGGACGTTTTCATTGTTCAAAGTAACTGGCGACCAGCGCGCGGAATGCGGGCATCGCCGTTTACAAAAATCGACGCGGAGCGTCGCTCCGCCGCAAATATTTATGGGGGGGCGATGCCCGAAGGTCTGTTGATCGCAGGTTTTCCTCGTATCGTCAGCCTTCCCCTCGAGGGGAAGGTGCCCCAAAGGGGCGGATAGGGCACTGGCGGTATGAAAGAGAATGGGAAAATGCGTCTCAAGTCGACGATTTACGAAAGCACCCTATCCACCGCTGACGCGGTCCCCCTTCCCCAATGGGGAAGGCGATTCCTGCTCAGCGGCGAAGCCGCCACCTTCTTTCCTTAATTCCTCATTTAATTCCCTTCCAGTCTCGCTACGCCGAGCGGCGGGCTTTCAAGGAAGGTGACTTTCGGATTTCTCTGGGCGAGCCAGCCGGCCTGCCATGCATTCGACAGGAGGTAGACCGGACGCTCGCGGCGGTCATAGACGACCATCGCATTGTCGATGCCAATAAGTTCTTCCGGTGGGACATCCCCCTCGGTCCAGCGGGCTGCGGTGTAGGAGAGCGGTTCCAGATTCACATGGACATTATATTCATTTTCCAAGCGGTACTTCATGACTTCGAACTGCAGCTGGCCGACAGCGCCGATGATGAAAGACTCCATGACGTAAGGCTGCTTGTAGACCTGGATCGCCCCTTCCTGCGCGAGCTGGGAGACACCATTCAGGAACTGTTTTCTCTTCATGCTGCTTTCCGGAGACAGGCGGGCAAAAAGCTCCGGCGGGAAGACCGGGAAATCAATAAATGTGACCGGATGCTTCTTCTCGCAGACGGTATCGCCGACACCGAGCTCACCGGTATCGAAAAGACCGATGATGTCGCCCGGGTAGGCCTTCTCGACCGTCTGTCTTTCCGTCGCGAGGAACTGCTGCGGCTGGGAGAGACGGAGCATCTTGCCGCTCTGGCGATGCAGGACGGTGATGCCTTTCTCGAAGACGCCCGAGCAGATACGCATGAAAGCGACACGGTCATGATGCTTCGGATCCATATTTGCCTGGATCTTGAAAATGAAGCCGGAGAACGCCGGATCTTTCGGCTCGATGGTGCCTTCCAGCGTCTTTCTCGCTTCCGGCGGCGGCGCAAGCTCGAGATATTTCTCCAGAAATGGCTGTACGCCGAAATTCGTCATAGCCGATCCGAAGAACATCGGTGTCAGCTCCCCTTTGGCGACTTTTTCCGCATCGAAGGGATCGCCCGCTTCATCAAGAAGCTCCAGGTCATCACGGAGCGCATCCAATACTTCCTGCCCGACCTGAGAAACGATAGCTTCATCATCGATCTTGCCGGAAATCACTTCCAGCTTCTTCACGCCATGGGCATTGTCCTTGATGAAGATATGGCACATCTCCGTCTCACGGTCATAGATGCCCGTGTAGTCACCGTTCACACCGATCGGCCAGTTCATCGGACAGGAACGGATACCAAGCACATCTTCAATATCCGCCATCAGATCGAACGGATTCTTACCAAAATGGTCGATCTTATTCACGAAGGTGAAGATCGGGATCCCGCGATCCGAGCAGACCTTGAAGAGCTTCTTCGTCTGCGCTTCGACGCCCTTTGCCACATCGATGACCATGACCGCCGAGTCGACAGCCATCAGCGTGCGGTAGGTATCCTCCGAAAAGTCCGCATGCCCCGGGGTATCCAGAATATTGATGCGGCAGCCCTGGTAGTCGAACTGCAGCACCGAGCTCGTAACAGAGATCCCGCGCTGTTTTTCGATTTCCATCCAGTCAGACACCGCATAGCGCGCCGTCTTCCTCGCCTTGACGGAGCCTGCGAGATGGATCGCACCCCCGTAAAGCAGTAATTTTTCCGTCAATGTCGTCTTGCCGGCATCTGGGTGGGAAATGATCGCAAACGTCCGGCGGCGTTTGATTTCTTCTAAGTCAGTCATATTGCACCTCAATCAAAAATATACATCGCTTCATTATAGCATATTTGTATGACAGTTCGTAGAAGAAAAGGAAAGCGAAAGCGGCATTCCTCTACGCAAAAACGCACAGGCGGAAAAGCCTGTGCGTTTCTCTCTGTACTTCTCATTTCAGATCACGAAGGAAAATGATACTTAGTTCCAGTTCCATCCTTTCGTGTGTTCTCTCCCACCTGCATCTGTACGCTGCTATCAAGTCGAGTAATGGCATCCGTAGTAGCATTAGGATCCACCCGATACACATCCGTCGTGACCTTCGCCCCCACCGGCTGGTCGGCCAATTTAATCCCCTTATTCTTATCCGGGCTGTAAATGGCGACCGCATAGTACAGCTGGCCATCTTGGTCCTTATAACCGACCATCGCCCAGCTGTCACTTTCGAGCGCACGGGAATCGATCTTTTTCACAAAATTCGACAGACTGTCACTGTCGATTATCCCATTCTCCGTCGTAAACTCCGGACCTTTTCTTTGATCGAAATAGCTTTCATTCGGTCCGCCCATATAGCCAACAAATGACTGGAACCCAGGGTGTGCAAGAAGCGTATCCTTCAGCCACTTCATGTGACGGTCATAGACCGTCTGCTCCGTACTTTTGCTCCCCGCTTGAAGAAGCTCTGCGGCGGAGCCAAAGATCCCGGGGATCCCGTCTCCGTAAGACCCCAAAACGCCCCATCCGATCCCGACCACCAGGCCCAGCATGAGGGCATACTCCACAAAGTTGTTCCCCTTCTGTCTCATATCTCTTACCAGTCCTCTTTTTCGTATAATAAGTTCCAGGGTTTCATTTTACCATCTTTTCAAGAGAGCTACAAGGAGATACTAAGAGTCAGAGACTTTCCACCGACGCAAGAAAAGGTGGGAAGCAGGGATGGGCGCAGGACGACTTATGACTTGTGACTGGTGACCCCCATACTGTCATTTCGAGCGCAAGCGAGAAATCTTTGTCATTCGCGGTCAAACGGCCGATGTCAGGAAATGCTCAAACGGGAAGCCTGTGATCTCCGACCTTCGGGCATCACCATTTACAAAAAGCGGCGCAAAGCACCATAAATCGCCTACTTGAAACGCATTCCCCCGCTCTCTTTCATACGGCCAGTGCCCTATCCGCCCCTTCGGGGCACTTTCCCCTCGAGGGGAAGGCTATTCCTATCAAGCGGCGAAAGCGTCACCTTCATTCCAATTTCTCATAAGAGCATGGCTTTCATTCCCGATCAAGGGACGACACATCCCAGAGGATCCCCACAAAGCAAGAAGCAGACTTTTCACATCCTACATCATGACAAAAAGTGCAATCATCAGGATCGCCACAAAGAGACAATAGAAGAACTTCTCCCAGAACGCCTGCCGATTCTTCTTTGTCGAGACCTCGAAGCCGCAATGCGGGCAATACTTCAGCCCCACGACATCCGGCACCGGACCACGGCAATGCGGACACACCTCGCAGTGCCCCGCCGCATACTGCGCGCACTCCTCCGCCGTCAGCTCCGGCAGGATCTCCACCGGCGTATCCAACAGCCGGCACCCACACGCCGGGCAGAAACGGAGCATATTCCCCTCATACACCCGCCCGCACCCTCGGCAGCGCACCGCATCCTCCGGCAGCGGCTGCTCCAGCACCTGATGACACGCCGGACATCGATCCCAACGCTTCCGCATCCCATGCCCGCAGTACGGACACTTCGAAAGATGCGGCCACGACGCCTCCCGGCTCCCCGCCTCCGGCGCATGCGAAGGCTTTGAAAGTGACGTATAAGAGAGCCCCGTCCCCAGGATCCCCACCGTCGTCCGGACACCATTCTGTCCGAACGTGATATGCACCCCGCGCCGCCCGATCGACGTCGAGACCCCGCGCTTCCCAACATTCAGCGTCACTCACGGCATGATCTTGATCCGCCGCTGAAAACGAAAACCCATTTCTTCTGCCTTCTTTCTCCTGTTGTCTCATATATAAGACAATATAGCACGGTTTCTGTCTCATCCATTAGGACAATGATTTTGATACAATTCCACGGTTTTTCAAAAAAACGCACCCGTCTTTAAATCGTCTGTAAGCTCAAAGTAGCGAAAGTTGCTCTTTGTATAGTGTATCTTATCAGAACAATAAAAAAGCCTCTAAAGCAGTTTGGTTATTTACCTTGTCTGC
>ULKN01009747.1_pt1 | contig 12614 bp, 10 predicted proteins | sample 1951171 | NCBI WGS metagenome assembly ULKN01 (sample SAMEA4835502, study PRJEB28245) | human gut metagenome | biome: gut microbiome; material: fecal sample | place: Denmark | collected 2008
TGCAGTATTTTGAATGGTATTTACCGGATGATGCTTCTTTGTGGAAGACACTGAAGGACAATGTTTCAAAGCTGAAGACCATGGGTGTAAGTGCTGTATGGCTTCCGCCGGCATATAAAGGAGCACAGGGCATTCATGATGTAGGTTATGGAGCATATGATTTATATGATCTGGGTGAATTTGACCAGAAAGGAACCGTTCCGACAAAATATGGAACCAAGGATGAGTATCTGGCAGCAATTAAAGCATTACAGACCAAGGGCATTGACGTCTATGCGGATGTTGTATTGAATCACAAGATGGGAGCCGATGAGACAGAGCAGGTAACAGCTGAAGAGTTCAATGCAGGAGACCGGAATCAGATGATCGGTGAGAAGAAGGTTATCCTTGGATGGACGAAGTTTACATTTCCGGGGCGAAAAGGGAAGTATTCGGACTTTACCTGGAACTGGACGCATTTTGATGGAATTGACTGGGATCAGAATGTAAGAAAGGGAGGTATTTACCGCCTGGAGGGTAAGACCTTTGATCAGGATGTAGATGAAGAGAACGGAAATTATGATTATCTGATGGGCTCCGATCTTGACTTTGATAATCCGGAAGTGCGGGAGGAACTTTACCGCTGGGGCGAATGGTATTTGGATACGACCGGTGTGAATGGGTTCCGCCTGGATGCGGTGAAACATATCGGAAGCGGCTTCTATCGAGACTGGTTACCTAAAATGCGGGAAGAGACCGGCAAGGAGCTTTTTACGGTCGGAGAGTACTGGCACTGGGATGTGAATCATCTGGAGTCCTATCTGGACCGGGTCAATAATGTGATGAGTCTGTTTGATGTGCCGTTGCATCTGCATTTCCATGATGCATCGCGGGCACATGGAAATTATGATCTGCGCACGATTTTTGATAACACACTGGTGGCAAGACGGCCGATGGAGGCAGTGACATTTGTGGATAACCACGACAGTCAGCCGGGACAGTCATTGGAGTCCTGGGTAGAGGACTGGTTTAAGCCGATGGCATATGCCATGATCCTGCTTCGCGAGAGTGGATATCCGTGTCTGTTCTACGGAGATTATGCAGGGATTCCGCATAATCAGATCGCACCGATGAAACCGGTTCTTGATAAGCTGCTGAGACTGCGGAAGAAACATGCATATGGTCCGCAGCATGATTATCTGGATGATCCGAATGTGATCGGCTGGACAAGGGAAGGAGATGCGGCACATAAGGATTCCGGATGCGCAGTTGTCATCTCTGACGGTACCGGCGGTACGAAGCATATGTATATTGGCAGGCAGTTTGCGGGTAAGCATTTTGTGGATGCAATGAAGAATGCAAAGTATAATATTAAAATCGATGAAAACGGATATGGTGATTTTTATGTAAATCGTGCAGCAGTGTCTGTCTGGATTCAGAAGGAACCGAAAAGCACAAAGGCAACACAGGAGTAGACCAGGATATACCGGAAGAGGTGGAAAATATGGGAAAGACCATTCATACAGATGCAGTTGAATTGTTGTTTGATGCGATTCAGACACTGCAGACAAAAGAAGAGTTTTATGCGTTTTTTGAAGATCTGTGTACAGTCAATGAAGTATTGTCATTGGCACAACGGATCGAGGTGGCTCAGAAACTGGAGCAGGGAAGAACCTATGTTGAAGTGACGAATGAAACGGGCGCTTCAACGGCAACGATCAGCCGTGTAAACCGGATACTGAATTATGGAACAGACGGGTTGAAGACTGCATTGGAACGGCTGGATACAACAGCAGATGCAGAGAAGGACTCAGAGAACTGAACCGGTATAGGTATTATTTCTCTTCCTTCGCATTTTTGGAAGCTTCTGCAGAGGAATCGGTACTCTGATCCGGTACCAGTTCATCAATGATCTTCTCGACCAGCTGTGTTTTCAAATATATATCGTAGCTCAGTAATGCAACGAAAGTGAAATCCTGCAGATAAGAAGCGGAGTTCATAGCATCGGAAGCCAGTTCCGGGTGTTCATCCCTGATCTTCTGATTTACGATCTCATAGGTTTTGAAAATCTCCTGCTTATCCATCTGATACTGGAGCTGGGCCAGTTCCACAACGGTGGAATAAATGCTCTCCAGAGTTACGGAGTCTGTCTCGGAAGCATGGAAATATTTCTCAATCATTGGAGCCAGTAATTTCTGGATGTCTCCAATGGACAGGAAATTCTTCAGATAATAAGTATAGATCAGAAGAATGATATGCTCCTTGGAATACTTCTTTTTCTCCGGTGGCGGCAGAAGATGATTCTTCGTGTAGTTGTTGATCATGGTCTTTGTCAGAATCTTATCATCCGGAGTTCGCTTATTATTACTTAGATGCTTATCCATAAAAGTTGTAACCTGATCCATATACAACTCAATGGCAGGGATATCTGCCGGTTCAATATAATCCATTTGAATCGCATCACGAATTTGTTTTTTTATTTCATCAAATGACAGTCCGTCCATATTATTATCCTCTCTTCGTTCTGACAACATAATAACGCTATTATATAGTATTGAAAACCATATGTAAAGAAAAAATAAAATTCTACTGTGTTACTGCGGTTTTACCTGCCCGAAGATTTCCTTGGTAACATCGGACTTGTTCATGGTATAAAGGTGAATACCGTCCACCTCATTCTCGATTAATTCCTGAATCTGGCGGATTGCATAGTCAATTCCGGCCTTTTTCATATCCTCTGGAGAATCACCGTATTTTGCAAATAGATTACTGAGCTCCGTCGGTACGGAAGATCCGGACAATTGAATACTGGTTCCAATCTGTTTTACAGAGGTGATCGGCATAATACCTGCCGTGATCGGAGTCTGAATGCCATGAGCCCGTGCAGCTTCCCGGAACTGTAAAAATTTCTGATTGTCAAAAAACATCTGCGTAATGAAGAAGTGGACACCGGTGTCTGCTTTTAATTTTAAATATTTTAAATCCTCTTCAACGGATGCTGATTCCGGATGCTTTTCCGGATAACAGGCGGCAGCAATACACATATCAGAAGAAGCTGCGTCAAGAATGATTGGAATGATATCGCTGGCATGTTTGAAATGACGGTTGGCAAAATCTTCATCAGACATGTCTCTTGGCTGATCACCACGCAGGGCGAGAACATTATGAACGCCTTTTTTATTTAACTCTGCAACCATGTGGCGGAGAAAATGCTCATCCATAGCAACCGAGGTCAGATGCGCAAGAGCCTCGACTTCGCAGATGTTCTGGATATAAGCGGCAATAGTGGAAGTTTTTTTACTGGTACTGCCGCCGGCACCGTAAGTTACACTGATAAAATCCGGGCGGCAGGTCTGAATCTCATCCAAAGTTTTAAATATAGAATAAATATCGTCATTTCTTTTTGGTGGAAATACCTCACAGGAATAAACAGTTCTGCCGGTTTGAAAAATGTCTTTGATCATAGGGAGTCCTTTCTGGCGGAATATAGCTCGTCATTGAATAGAATCAATACATGAACTATGTCGCTTCGCTTGTACATAGTTTAATTATTATAAGTAGTATTTAATATAGAAGGCAGAGTGAATGATAATGAGAAAAGGTACAGTTAAAACTGCACCTTTTCTACAATCGGATATCGATATTCTGTCCCAGATTTGGTGTAACGGAAGATTCCATGAGCTTGGTCAAGGCATCGCCGTTTGTTTCCATGGTATCTAATGTTTTAGACATAAGTGCCAGGCTCCAATCCCGCTGAACCCGTTCTGTGGACATAGCAATTGATAATGCCGGAATATCCATATTACCACCTCCAATTAGTACCTATATAATATCAAATAAAATAAGAAAAATCAATGCAAGAATGAGAAAAAAGGACAAAATCGGTTGACTTCTGCTTCTCAGCTTGTTATAATTAGTTCGATTATTTGTAATAGATTTGTAACAATTGGCGGTTCATTAAGGAGGATATTTGTAATGATACGCAAGATAATGAAGAATGCAATAATTACAGCAGCAGCTACAGCAATGTTGCTGGGATTCGGAACAGATACGAAGGCGGCAGATGCATATAGAGATACAGCAGTTGCTGGTATTGATGCAGCAATTGACCAGTATGTAACAACACAGGCTGTCACAGCAGAAACCACAGAAGAGGCAGAGGTATCCACTGAGGCATCTACAGTAGAGCCGGTTCAGGAATCAACAGCCAGATATCCGCAGTTTGAGAATAAGCTTATGGCGAATGTCAGTGATTATATGAACATCCGGGCAGAAGCGGATGAGAATTCAGAAGCAGTCGGAAAGCTTCCTCACGGAGCAGTTGCAGAGGTATTGGAGCAGGGAGATACTTGGACTAAGATCCAGTCAGGATCGGTTACCGGTTATGTAAAGAATGAGTATGTGGTATTCGGAGATGATGCCGGTGATTATGCAGAGGCGAATTGTGATAAGATAGCAACGGTTAATACTACAACATTGAAGGTACGAGAAGAAGCAAGTGCAGACAGCACATGCCTGACCATGATTCCGGAAGGTGAGTCTTATGAAGTTGTAGAGACAGCAGACGGCTGGACCAAGCTTTTGATTTCAGAAGAGTTTACCGGATATGTTTCCGATGAGTTCATTGATATTGATTATGATTTGGGTACTGCAATTTCTAAGGAAGAGGAAGAGGCAGAGCAGGCAAGACAGGCAGAACTTGCACGTCAGGCACAGCAGGCAGCAGCACAGCCGGCAGCCCCGGCAGCTCCGTCTACACCATCCGCTCCGCAGGCTCCGGTTGATCCGGGAGTTGTGAGCGGTACGAGAGCAGATGTTGTGAATTATGCATTGCAGTTTGTTGGAAATCCGTATGTATACGGAGGAACCAGTCTGACAAACGGTACTGACTGTTCCGGATTTACAATGAGCGTATTTGCACATTTCGGATATTCACTGAACCGTTCATCCAGAGATCAGATTTATAACGGAACCAATATCGGTATTTATGAAGTACAGCCGGGAGACCTGTTATTCTATAACAATGGCGGTTCAACGATAGGACATGTAGCATTGTATATTGGTAACGGACAGATTGTTCATGCAAGTACAGAACGAACCGGTATTATTGTATCGAATGCATATTACCAGACACCATGTGGTGCAACCAGAATTCTTCCGTAGAAGAATCCATCCACAGAGGAATGAAGAATTAAAAAACGATTAAAAGAGAGCAGATAGACTGTCGGTAGATTTTATTGAGATTTACCGGCAGTTTTTTACTGTGCAGATGATAGAAAACGACATGCGCGGTTGTACGAAATATGTAAAAACTGAATTTGAGACAAAATGTAAGATAATGTACGAAAATTGTCAGATAAAGACTTAAAATAGAAAAATGTCATTATACGGCAAAAAGGGGAAGAATGCACAAACTTTTTAGATGGAAAGTACGGAGAAGTACCAAAAACAAATTTTGATTGTGGATAATTACAGGAGGACTGTGGATAAATAATGGGAAGAAAACCTATAAAATAGGTTATTCACAAAGTTATCCACGTTATCCACAAAAAGAAGGCCGACGGTGAAAAAGTTTTTACGAAACAGATGTTTTGTGAGAAGTTATGAAAAAGGGCTAAATAGAGAATAAAATTCTAAATGACAAAAGATGAAATAAAGAAAAAAAGAATGTAAATTGTTAGAAAATTCCAACGATTTATGTAAATATTCTATAATAAAAATGTAAAAACGATTGAAAATATCCGTCGGTATGGTATAATAAGTCCATAAGCAGCTCACAGGGCTTCTTATAAGCGTATATGGTTGGCGGAGAAGGTCTTCCGTATACCATCGAGAGTAGCAGCTCTCAAATATGACAGGTAAAGGAGTGGGCATTATGAACTACAGAATCAGCGGAAAAAACATTGAGGTTACAGAGGGGCTTCGGACAGCCGTACAGGATAAGTTAAATAAACTTGAGAAGTACTTTACGGATGAAACAGAGATACAGGTTACATTTTCTGTAGAGAAGGATAGACAGAAGATTGAGGTTACGATCCCGGTTAAAGGAAGTGTTATTCGTGCAGAGCAGGTGAGTGATGATATGTATGTGTCGATCGATCTGGTTGAGGAGGTTATCGAGAGACAGGTTAATCGTTATAAGAAGAAATTAGTAGATCAGCAGCAGAATGCAGCATTTTTCCAGAAAGAATTTTTGGAAGATGATGAGGCTGATGATGAGGAAATCCGTATCATCCGGAGTAAGAAGTTTGCTGTAAAACCAATGGATGCTGAAGAAGCTTGTATTCAGATGGAATTATTGGGACATAACTTCTTTGTATTCAGAAATGCTGAAACAGATGAAGTAAATGTGGTTTATAAGAGAAAGGGCAATACATACGGTCTGATCGAACCGGAATATTAAACCGACGTGCATAAGCAGAAAGCGGTTCCTGTACAAAGCAGGAACTGCTTTTTTTCTTGCGTGAAAGTATCAATGGTGTTACAATATAAAAGATTGTAAAGAACCATTGTTTGGTTCTTATGATGGATCAGGAGAGAGACCGAAAAACTAAGTATAGGAGTTGTAGGAATGAGTATTATAGAAAAAGTCTTTGGGACGCATAGTGAGAAGGAATTAAAAAGAATTTATCCTTTGGTAGATAAGATTGAAGCATTGGATTCTACGATGGCGGCTTTAAGTGATGATGAACTGAGAGGCAAGACGGATGAGTTTAAGGCAAGACTGGCGAAGGGGGAAACGCTGGATGACCTGCTGGTAGAAGCATTTGCTACCGTAAGAGAGGCGGCATATCGTGTCTTGAAGATGAAGCATTACCGGGTACAGCTGATCGGTGGTATTGTTTTACATCAGGGACGTATTGCAGAGATGAGAACCGGTGAAGGTAAGACATTGGTATCTACACTTCCGGCTTATCTGAATGCACTGGAAGGCAAGGGCGTTCATATTGTAACGGTAAATGATTATCTGGCAAAGCGAGATGCCGAGTGGATGGGTCAGGTACATGAGTTTTTAGGTCTTAAAGTCGGTGTGATCCTGAACAGTTCAAACAATGATGAGCGCCGGGAAGCGTATAACTGTGATATTACATATATCACAAACAATGAGCTGGGATTTGATTATCTTCGGGACAATATGGTTATTTATAAAGAACAGCTGGTTCAGAGGGAACTGCATTATGCAATTGTCGATGAGGTAGACTCTGTATTGATCGATGAGGCGAGAACTCCGTTGATCATTTCCGGTCAGAGTGGTAAATCCACAGATTTATATCGGATGTGTGATTATCTTGCACGCCGGATGCAGAAAGGTAGTTCCGATGGTGAGCTTTCCAAGATGGATGCATTGATGGGAACGGACATAGAAGAGGATGGAGATTTCCTGGTTAATGAGAAAGATAAGATCGTTATGCTGACTGCACAGGGCGTAAAGGAAGTTGAGAAGTTTTTCCATATTGATAACTTGGCAGATGCAGAAAATCTGGATATTCAGCATAATATGATTCTGGCATTAAAGGCACATTATCTGATGTTCCGGGATAAGGATTATGTTGTAAAAGATGATGAGGTTCTGATTGTTGATGAGTTTACCGGACGTATTATGCCGGGCCGTCGGTATTCGGATGGCCTTCATCAGGCAATCGAAGCAAAGGAGAATGTAAAGGTTAAACGTGAGAGTAAAACACTTGCTACCATTACATTCCAGAATTTCTTTAATAAATATGCAAAGAAAGCCGGTATGACCGGTACGGCACAGACAGAGGAAACGGAGTTCCGTGAGATTTATGGTATGGATGTTATCGTGATTCCGACGAATCTTCCAATTCGAAGAGTGGATCATGATGATGCAATGTTCCGGACTAAGCGTGAGAAGCTGAATGCAGTGATAGAGTCGGTGAAGGAGTCTTATGAAAAAGGTCAGCCGGTACTGGTTGGTACCGTCAGTATTGAAGGTTCGGAAGAACTGAGTCATATGCTGGTAAAGCAGGGGATTCCACATAAAGTATTGAATGCAAAGTTCCATGAATTAGAGGCAGAAATCGTAGCGGATGCAGGTCAGAAGAAGGCAGTTACCATTGCTACCAATATGGCAGGCCGTGGTACGGATATTAAGCTTGGAGAAGGAGTGTTAGATCTTGGCGGCTTAAAGATTATCGGTACCGAGCGACATGAGTCCAGACGTATTGATAATCAGCTGCGCGGACGTGCCGGACGGCAGGGAGATGTTGGTGAGTCGAAGTTCTACCTGTCCATGGAGGATGATCTGATGCGTTTGTTTGGTTCTGAACGGATCATAACGATGATGGATCAGTTGAACGTGCCGGAAGGTGAGGAGATTCATCACAAGATGCTTACCAAAGCTGTAGAGCGGGCACAGAAGAAGATAGAAAATAATAACTTTGGTATTCGTCGTAATCTGATGAAATATGATGAAGTGAATAATGAACAGCGCGAAATCATTTATGCAGAACGCAGACGTGTATTAAATGGTGAAAATATGCGTGATGTTGTATTTAATATGATGATGGATACCGTGGATTCCTGTGTGGACCGGACAATCATGAGCGGCAGCAATGCAGAGGAATGGGACATTCGCGCATTAAATGAACTGCTGATCCCGATTGTTCCGATGGATCCGGTAGAATTGACGGATGAGGAAAAAGCGAGCGGTGATGTTAAAAAGTTAAAACAACGGCTGAAAGAGATCACAGCAAAATTATATGAAGAGAAGGAAAGCGAGTTCCAGCAGGAAGAGCAGATTCGTGAATTGGAACGTGTTATCCTGTTAAAGGTAATTGACCGTAAATGGATGGATCATATTGATGATATGTCACAGCTTAGACAGAGCATCGGGCTTCAGGCATATGGACAGAAAGATCCGGTTATTGAATATAAGTATGCCGGTTATGATATGTTCCAGGAAATGACAAATGCGATCAAGCAGGATACAACCAGACTTCTGCTGCATGTGCGTGTTGAGCAGAAGATAGAGCGTGAGCAGGTGGCGAAGGCAACCGGAACCAATAAGGATGATACGGTAGCCAAGGGACCGATTCGGAGAAAAGAAGCAAAAATCGGAAGAAATGATCCGTGTCCTTGCGGTTCCGGATTAAAGTATAAGCAGTGCTGTGGACGTGGTAAATGATTCCAAAACAGCAATTAATATCAGAAAATAAAGTAGGTGAGAGTAGTGATCGAGTTAGATCAGGTTCGATTTGAACTGAAAAACTATCGTACACCACTGGCGGAAGTAAGGGATTCACTTTGACATCCCTTATCTGAAGGATGAGTTGGAAAAGTACGATTATCAGATGCAGGAGCCGGGATTCTGGGATGATGTGGAGAAGTCCCAGGAGACTATGAAAAAGGTGAAAGCACTGAAGGATACCGTAGAGAATTTTGAAGCATTGGAGCAGGAATACGAGGATATCGATACTATGATCCAGATGGCTGAGGAGGAGAATGAGCCGGAGCTTGTGCCGGAGATTCAGGAGATGCTTCAGAAATTTATAACCGATTTTGATGCTTTACGGATACGGACATTATTGTCCGGCGAATTTGACCGGGAGAATGCGGTCGTGACACTGCATGCAGGAACCGGCGGAACAGAGGCCTGCGATTGGGTAAGTATGTTATATCGTATGTATACCCGATGGGCGGAGAAAAAGGGTTTTCAGGTAGAAGTCCTGGATTATCTGGATGGAGAAGAAGCCGGAATTAAATCCGTAACATTCCAGGTGAATGGAGAGAATGCATTTGGCTATCTGAAGTCAGAGAAGGGCGTACACCGTCTGGTGCGGATATCACCGTTTAATGCAGCCGGTAAGCGCCAGACTTCTTTTGCATCCTGTGATGTCATGCCGGATATAGAGGAAGATTTGGAAGTAGAGCTCAATGAAGATGATCTGCGGATCGATACGTACCGATCAAGCGGTGCAGGCGGTCAGCATATTAATAAAACATCTTCGGCGGTCAGAATTACACATATCCCGACAGGGATAGTGGTACAGTGTCAGAATGAGCGCTCGCAGCATAGTAATAAGGACCGCGCCATGAAGATGTTAAAGGCAAAGCTTTATATGATCAAGCAACAGGAAAACCTGGAGAAGATATCGGATATTCGGGGCGAAGTACTTGATAATACATGGGGCAGTCAGATCCGGTCTTATGTGATGCAGCCGTATACGATGGTGAAGGATCACCGGACAAATGCAGAATCGGGAAATGTAAGTGCAGTTCTGGATGGCGATATTGATTTGTTTATTAATGCATATCTGAAGTGGTCTAATACAAATCGTGATGCAGTACAGGATTAAAACAGGGGAACAGGAGTGATGGTATGAGCGAAGAGAAACATGTAGTATTCCGCTTAGGGAATGAGAAATACAGTATGAATATTGCATATGTAAAAGCAATCGAAGAACAATATTCGATTATTCCGCTTCCGGATGCTCCGGAGAATGTAAAAGGAATGATCAATCTTCGGGGAGAAATCATTCCGGTCTACAGTCTTCGGTCGCGGTTTCATATGGAAGAGATTGAAAAGACCAGAGATACCCAGCTTCTGATCGCGATGGCTGATAATATACAGATTGCATTTGAGGTGGATCAGGTTATAGGGATTGAAACGATTGAAGAGGAGAACAGAAGGGAGATACCGGTTGTGATTCGTGGCGAATCGACCGGATATATCGGTGGAATTCTGAACATCCGGGATCAGATCGTTGTAGAAATATCAGTTGCCAATATAATGTCAGAAAGTGAATGGGCTGACATTGAGCAATTGATGAGAGAGCATGAGTAAAACCCGGCACAACAGTGCCTGAATAAAGACAAAAAGGAGAAACAAGAGATGGTAAACATTGCGGTATTAGGCTATGGTACAGTTGGTTCCGGAGTCGTAGAAGTTATTCAGACCAATCAGGAGATTGTAAATAAGCGGGCAGGTCAGGAAGTAAATATTAAATATGTATTGGACCTGCGTGAATTCGAAGGAGATCCGATCCAGAAGATTTTGGTTCATGATTATGATACAATTCTGAATGATAAGGACGTCAAAGTAGTTGTTGAAGTAATGGGCGGTGTAGAACCGGCGCATACCTTTGTGAAGCAGGCACTGGAAAACGGAAAGAGCGTATGTACCTCTAATAAAGAAATGGTTGCAAAATACGGTGCTGAGCTGATTCAGATTGCAGAAGACAATAATGTGAATTTCCTGTATGAAGCAAGTGTTGGCGGTGGTATACCGATCATCCGGCCGTTAACCAGTTCACTGACCTGTGATGATATTACTGAGGTTTCAGGAATTTTAAATGGTACTACAAATTATATCCTGACTAAGATGCGTGACGAAGGGGCTGCATTTGCAGATGTACTGCGGGAAGCACAGGAGAAAGGATATGCGGAGCGGAATCCGGAAGCAGATATCGAAGGATATGATGCCTGCCGTAAAATTGCAATCTTAACTTCTTTGGTATGTGGTCAGCAGGTTGATTATGAGGATGTGCATACAGAAGGTATTACAAAAATTACAGAAAAAGATTTCTTATATGCGAAGGCATTAAAGGGTTCTATTAAATTATTGGGAACCTATCAGCGTATGGATGGAAAAGCATATGTAATGGTTGCACCGATGATCGTGAGTGAAAAACATCCGTTATATCATGTAGATGGTGTGTTTAATGCAATTTTTGTTCACGGCAATATGCTAGATGATGCTATGTTCTATGGACGGGGAGCCGGAAAGCTGCCGACAGCCAGTGCAGTAGTATCTGATGTGGTAGATGAAGTAAAGCATATGGGAAAAAACATTATGCAGATATGGGAGCCTGGTAAATTAGAGCTGGGCAACTTTGATGAGTGGAAGCATAAATTCCTGGTGCGGATTCAGTCTGCAGATATTGATGATGTAGATATGGAGGATGTAAAAGAAGCATTTGGTGACGTATTATATATCAAGGCACCGGGTGTTGAGAATGAGACTGCATTTGTTACTACGCCAATTGAAGAAGGAAAGTTTAGAGAAGCAATCCAGAAGTTTAGCGGCGTTCTGAATACAGTACGTGTAGGATTTTAAGACATACAATATAGAAAGATAATAATAGATAGTAAGTGAAACGAAAGAAATATCCGGATATTTAAGAAGGTTAAATATTCGGATATTTTGGACTATAAAACAAAGGAGGAGACTATGAAAAGACATTATCTCAAACAAGTAATAGCAGCAACGTTAAGTGTAGCAATGATACTGACGACGATGCCTGCTGCCAAAGATGGAACAGCAGTTTATGCAGAAGAACTGCAGGAATCCAGCAATGAGTCAGAAAATATAGACTACAGTATTATGGATACATCGGAAATGATAGGGGAAGCTGTCCAGAATGACAGAAGTGCATCGGAAGCAGAGGTGTTAACAGATGCATATATAGCTCCGGATGGTGAAACAGCAGACATGCAGGCAGAGGAAATGCCGAAAGCACCACAGGGATATCAGTTGGAAGGATCGACAGGAGAAGAAACTGTAGTAACTGAAGACACAGAACCTGAAGAAGAGACACCGGCAACCACAGAAGAAGTGCCGACTGAGGAAGAGATATCAGTAACTACGGAAGAAGTGCCGACCGAGGAAGAGACAT
>ULKN01007239.1_pt1 | contig 11712 bp, 10 predicted proteins | sample 1951171 | NCBI WGS metagenome assembly ULKN01 (sample SAMEA4835502, study PRJEB28245) | human gut metagenome | biome: gut microbiome; material: fecal sample | place: Denmark | collected 2008
AACGGTTCGATTCCGTTCTGAGGCACCATTCCTGCGGCTGTGGCGGAATGGCAGACGCGCTACTTTGAGGGGGTAGTGATCTTTCGATCGTGTGAGTTCAAGTCTCACCAGCCGCACCACTCTTTTTTCTACTTGATTCCCTCAATTCAATTTTATATGCGGTCGTGGCGGAACTGGCAGACGCGCTATCTTCAGGCGGTAGTGGAGTAATCCGTGAGAGTTCAAATCTCTCCGACCGCACCACTAAAATGAGAAAAAAGCTCATCCATTGGATGGGCTTTTTTATTGCGCTTGCCGGAATGGAGCGTGTGGCTGCTTTCTCTGGCGGCGGGTCTTGCGCCGCCCTGCGGCAGGTATTTTTGCATCGGTATTCTAAGCAAGGAGGAGATCTTTTTCATTCGCTGCGAGGCGAAGAATGTGTCCCCGCTCACCATGGGAAGCCTGTTTGCCCGGCGCGATTATGATATAATATATACTACGATGTCTGCCCCTTTTACAAGGCGGCGGATGACGCATTGGGGATCAGTGCCGCGATGTCATTCGTGTGATGCACCATCCTTCAAAGCTTATAACCCTTTGAACCTGTTGCCCATCGGCATGGGGCTTTGGCGTTGATTGGCACGCGAGTGCGTACCCTCATGGAGTTTACTATGGAAAAGAAATTGGTCATCATTGATGGCAGCAGCCTTTTATACCGCGCGTTCTATGCGCTGCCGCCCACTATGACATCGCCGGATGGGATCCCGACGAATGCGGTCTATGGATTTCTGCGGATGCTGCTCGGTCTCTATCGCGATCTAGACCCGGAATATATGGCAGTGACCTTCGACAAGGATCGACACACCTTCCGCACGGAGATGTACGAGGGATACAAGGCTACGAGAAAGCCGGCACCGGATGAACTCGTGCCGCAGTTTGACCTCATCCGCGACGTGATGCAGGTGATGGGTGTCGCGGTGTACAGTCTTGACGGCTACGAGGGAGATGACATTTTAGGGACGCTCTCTCTTCGCTATGAAAAGGAAATGCCGGTCAATATCGTGACGGGCGACCGTGATGCGCTGCAGCTCTCAAGCAGCCGGACGACGGTCTTCCTCACGCAGAAGGGCATCACAAATATGGCGGCCATGACGCCGGAAGCGGTCTTTGAAAAGTACCACATAGAGCCGCGTCAGGTGATCGACATGAAGGCGCTCATGGGGGATACCGCAGACAATATCCCTGGCGTGCCGGGGATCGGTGAGAAGACGGCTTTGAAGCTCATCACGCAGTATGATGATCTGAATAATCTGTATGCCCATGTCGAAGAGATCAAAGGCGCGCAGGGAAAGAAGCTTACTGCGAATAAAGAGCTGGCCTATCTTTCCTATGACCTGGCGACCATCAAGCGCGACGTGCCGCTGGAGACGTCTCTGGAAGAAATGCATCAGCCCGTTCATTTTGAGGAAATGCGTCTCCTTTTCCAAAAGCTCGGAATCAATCTTTTGCAGCAGTTCGCCAGCCTTCCGCGCTTCCGTGCGTTGGCGGAAGCGAAGAAGGAACAGAGTCGGGCCGAGCTTGTGAAGGCTTTACCTTGGAAGGGAGAGGCGTTTGACAAAAGGGTCGCAGCTTTGGTGATCGACCGCTCCGGGATCGCGCCTTTCTTTAAGGCAAGGTCTGCGGTCGTTGTGTGTGAGGGTCGGGCGTACACGGCTTGGCCGGCGCAGTATGAGAAGCTCGCAGAAGCCCTCGCGAAAGCGAAAGCGGTAGTGACAGTCGATGCGAAAGCCCTTCAGGAGTCCGACTTCCCGGCTGATTCTCTGCCGCTCTTTGATGTACAGCTCGCCTCCTACCTGCTGGATTCCGCGCGCGTGACGTACCCCTTATCGTACATGGCGGGGCTCTATGAAGTGCCCGAAGTCTTTGCGGATGAGATGGAAGATTTCGCAGACAAGGGCAGTCTCATCGGAGATTTCCTGTCGAAGATCTATGAACCCTGCTGCCGCAAGCTCGAGGAAAATGGAGTGATGACACTTTTCATGGTCGTGGAAGAGCCGCTCGTCGAGGTGCTTTCCGCGATGGAGAAGGCCGGCATCGCGACGGACCAGCAGCGCTGGCAGGAGGTCAAGGCGGACATGGAGAGTGAGCTGCGCCGCCTCGTGAAGGATATCTACACTGAGGCAGGGGAACCATTCAATATCAATTCGCCCAAACAGCTCGGACATATCCTCTTCGAGAAACTGGGGATGCCGGCGGGCAAGAAAACGAAGACCGGCTACTCGACCGCTGCGGACGTGCTGGAGAATCTGGCGGTCAGCTATCCCTTTGTGGGAAAGATCCTTCGCTACCGCACGCTTTCGAAGCTGATCTCCACCTACCTCGAAGCGCTGCCGAAGCTCATCCGTAAGGAAACGGGCCGCATTCATGGCTCCTTCAACCAGACGGTGACGGCTACGGGCCGTCTTTCAAGCTCGGATCCGAACCTGCAGAACATCCCTGTCCGCACGGAGGAAGGGAAGAAGATACGCTCCCTTTTTGTACCGGGCGAGGGCTATGACTGCTTCATCTCTTCGGACTACTCGCAGGTCGAGCTTCGTATTCTTGCGCATATGTGCGGTGATGAGAGCCTGATTGCTGCCTTTGCGAACCATGAGGACATCCACCGCCGCACCGCGGCCGAAGTGTTGGGCATCCCCTTCGAAGAAGTCACCGACGAGCAGAGAAGCCATGCGAAAGCCGTCAATTTCGGCATCATCTACGGCATCAGCGGATTCGGCCTGTCCAAGCAGCTCGGCATCACGCCCAAGCAGGCGCAGGACTATATCGACAGGTACAATGCCCGCTACCCGAAGATCCTGGGCTTCATGCAGCGTATGATTGAAGAGGCCAGGGAGACGGGACGCGCCGTCACGCTTTTTGGTCGCTATCGCGAGCTTCCGGACATCCGCAGCAAGAATTTCATGCGCCGTTCACTCGCAGAGCGCATGGCGATGAATACACCGATCCAGGGCACGGCCGCAGATATCATGAAGATGGCGATGATCGCCGTCTATGACAAGCTGAGGAAGGGCCACTATAAGAGCCGCGTCCTTCTGCAGGTCCATGATGAATTGGTCGCAGAGGTGGTGGCGGAGGAAAAAGAGGAGATCGCTGCTCTTTTAAAAGAAACGATGGAATCCGTCGTCACGCTCAAAGTCCCGCTCCTCGCCGACGTCCATGCGGGGAAGAACTGGGCGGAGACGAAGTGAGCGGAGCGGCTGGAGACTAGGGATTAGTAGCTAGGGATTAGGGAAACACTGATTAAATCGTTGTCAGATTTTACTCTTGAGTTTTTATGCATAGCGAGGAATAACCTGACGCGAATAGCGAGCTATTTAAGGAAGGTTATGACGAAGCTATGTATAAAAATTCTTGTAGAATCTGACTCTGCGATTTAATCAGCGTTTCCTTATGTTTGCGATACGAGAAAACCGCTAATTTCAAACCTTCGCGGCGCATTTCGTCATCCTGAGCGGAGTGAAATGTCGGATGTTCGATAATGTAAAGGCGGAACAGTGAGAACTGAGTCGAAGGATCTGGCGCCGCACCACCATTTTGCATTTCTCATTTCTAATTCAAATGAAGCTTTCAAACATAATCAAAGGACGCCCCGCTCCACGGGCTAACCCTGAAGTTTGAAAGCAGGGATTCGTGGCTAGGGATTAGGAACCTCGAATGACTGGTGACTTGAATACTACTTTCGGGCATCGCTTCATATGTAATTGCAGCGAAGCTGCCACCACAAGCCTGAAGCCTGAAGCCTGAACCTTGAACCTTGAACCTTGAACCCTTACCCCTTTTCTCATTATCATTCAAAGGAAGTTATCTCATCATGTATCGTATCGGATTATCCGGCGGCGTAGGCTGCGGGAAAAGCACAGTCTCCTCCTACCTGAAGGAGCTGGGGATCCCCATCATTGATGGGGACATGCTCGCGCGCGAGGCAGTGCGGCCGGGCAGTGCGGCCATGGAAGACATCCGGCGCGCCTTTGGCGAGGCCATTTTCAATAAGGATGGGACGCTCGATCGTCTGAAAACGGCAGAGATCGTTTTCACGAAGGAAGAGAAACGCCAGCAGCTGAATGCCATCATCCATCCCTTCATCTGGCGCCGCACGCAGGAAGAGCTTCTGAAGGCCCAGGAGGAAGGTCATGACCTTGTTGTACTCGACATGCCGCTCCTGCTGGAGATCTCCTGGCAGCTGCGTGTGGAAGAGGTCTGGATCGTCAAGGTACCGCTGGAAATGCAGATCGAGCGTGTCACGCTCCGTGACGGCTTCACCAGAGAGCAGGTCCTTGACCGCATCCATAAGCAGATGCCGACGGACAATAAGCTGAACTATGCGGATGTCATCATCGATAACAGCCGCTCCGTCGAAGACACCCGCCGCCAGGTGAGAGAAGCCCTCGCGAAGGCGAAGGAACGGATGAGGAATATTAGGGACTAGTGGCTGGTGACTGGTAGCTAGGGATTAGACTAGGAGACTACAGATTTTCTTGTATCGTCGTTTTAAGCGAAGCGGGAGATCTTTTTCGTTCGCGGTCAGGGACTCACGCTTTCCCGACATGTACCACGTATCTCTCCGCTTTCCTCATCTGTCTTTCATACCGCCAGTGCCCTATCCGCCCCTGCGGGGCACCTTCCCCTAGAGGGGAAGGCTGACGATACGAGGGAAACCTGCTGTCAAAAGGCTTTTGGGCATCGCCCTATACATATTCGCAGCGAAGCTGTCACCACGACCTTGAACGCTGAACCTTGAACCCCGCATCATTTTTGCCTGAAAGGAGCTGAATCCATGAGAACCGCCTTGAAACGGAAAAAGAGAGAAGTCCACAGACATCAGGGAAATACGGGGGCTATGCTCTTCACCCTTCTTCTGGCCATTCTGTGCGGTCTTGCGGTCTACATCCTTTCGGACATTTCCTTCATGCGTCCCTCGCGGGAGATTTCTCTCCTCATTTCAGAGAGCGCGAAGAAGGAGGAGATCTCGCCGGCTCTTTTAGAAGCCGTCATCCTGACGGAGAGTAAATTCGATAAAAAGGCGGTATCCCATGTGGGCGCGATCGGCATGATGCAGCTCATGCCGGATACAGCAGAGTGGATCTCCGAGGAAAGCGGTCTTCCGGCGAACCGTCTGGAGCGTCCCGAGGAGAATATCCCGCTGGGCGCCTGGTATATCAATTACCTGTTAAAGGAGTATCATAACAATGAGATCCTTGCACTGGCCGCGTACAATGCGGGCCGCGGCAATGTGGACCAGTGGATGAAGGACTATGGCTGGAAGGAAGGCTTCTCTGATATGAACCAGATCCCTTTCCCTGAAACGCGGGAATTTGTGAAGTCCGTCACCGCATCCAGAGACAGGCTTGAGGCAGAACAGGCGGAGAAGTGACTGGGATTAGTGGCTGGGGACTAGTGGCTAGTGACTGGGGACTAGTGACTAGGAATCAGAAGTCAGAGGTCAGATGCTAGAAGTCAGAGGTTAGAAGTCCGAAGTCCGAAGTCCGAAGTCTGAAGTCTAATGTCTAACATCTCCTAGTCTTCCAGTCTCATAGTCTCATTTAGAAAGGAGTCACCATGGCTGACGTGGATGAAAAAACAAAGAAGGCGCGTGCGGAGCGCCGCGAGAAGCTGCTTGCCTGGTACGAGGAGAAGGATCTTCCCCCGGTCATCGGCGACTATGAGCTTCGCATCATTGATGAGCAGCACGACCGCATTTATTATGCCTTCGGCTGGTTTCACAAGTCGAATGGATGGAAGATCCGCGTCTTATATGATGAGGAAACGGCGGATTACATGGTGAAGATGGATCTGCACATGATCACGCTGACGGAGATCGAATGCATCACGGGCGATCTTGAGGAATTTAAACGCCTTGTGAAGCTGCTGACACCGGGGGCGATCGAGAAGGAGCTCATCCATCGCGAGAAGGTCTCCATTTTGGTCGAGGGCAAGGGCTTCATGGTCTGGGACTATGAAGAGCGGCTGCCGGAAAAGCTCGGGCACTATGTGCGCGTCATTGCGCCGAAAATGCCGCTCCTTGGGCTGAACGGCTCCTACATCATCGCTGCCTATGAGTGTGAAGAAAAAGATACAGGGATCCTTTTCTTCTATAACATGTATCGCGATGAGTACTACGGCGAGCTTCGTGCCAAGGGCATCCCTGGCATCATTCATCAGTACGATGCCAGATCCATAGAAGCCCTTGAGGCGGCGATCGAGAAGCACCTGTTGAAGGATCTGAAGGAGCTCTATGAGCATCCGGTGATTGAGGACTAGAGGGTTCAAGGTTCAGGTTGATGGGTTCAGGGTTCAGGTGGCGGCTCCGTCGCAATTATATATTGCAGCGAAGCTGGCACCCGAACCCCGAACCCTGAACCCTGAACCCTGAACCTTTTTTATTGCTTTCCCTTTACAACGTATGGTATAATAGTATCGCAAGTTATGTGTATAGAATTTCCTGGTGAGTGAGCTGCGGCTCACTTTTTCTTATATATGGAACAGTTTCGTGAACGGACGCATGCGCATCGGGGCAGGGACATATTTTTTACCGCGCGGATGCTGCGATCTATAGAGCCCTTGCTCTTTCAGGAGCACTTCGGCGTTCACGTTTGATTGATTTCAAGGAGGCTTATCATGGCACATAAAGCAATCGAAGAAGCCGTAGAAGCTTTGCTGGAACCGATCCTGGATGCGGACGGCATCGAACTTGTCGATGTCGAGTATGTCCGTGAAAGGAATTGGATCCTTCGCATTTTCATTGATAAGGAAGGCGGCGTGGATCTCGCAGACTGCCAGAGCATCAGTGAGAAGGCCGGCGAGATCCTGGATGAGAAGGATATCATCCCGGATAACTACATGCTGGAGGTCTCTTCTCCGGGGCTCGATCGTGTATTGAAGAAGGATAAGGATTTCCGCCGCTATGCGGGAAGCGATGTGGACGTGAAGCTGTTTGCTCCGCTCGAAGAGGCAGGCGGCGGCAAAGCGTTCACCGCGCATCTGGAAGGGCTCACCGAGGAGGGGGATCTGGCGCTGACGCTCGCAGACGGTAAGGAAATCGCATTGCATAGAGATAAAATTTCACAGGTAAGACTTCATTTTTCGTTTTAATCGAGGAGGAATAGTTCATCGTGGACGGCAAGGTATTATTGGAAGCAGTAGAAGCCCTGGTCAAGATCAAAAAAGTTGACAGAAATATGGTATTTGATGCACTGGAAATGGTGCTTCTGACCGCTTATAAAAAGGAAAGCGGCAGCAATGCCAAGGCTTCGGTTTCTCTCAACCGTGAAACCGGCGAATATAAAATTTATGAAGAAAAGACCGTCGTGGACGAGATCCATGAGGACTCTGAAAATGCGATCAATGAGATCACGGTGGAAGAGGCAAAGAAGATCGACCGCAGCTATGAAGCTGGCGACATGCTCCGCATCGATGTGACACCGAAGAATTTCGGCCGTGTCGCAGCGCAGGCCGCCAAGCAGGTCATGATCCAGAAGCTGCGTGAAGCCGAGAGAGGCTCCATTTATGACGAGTTCTCCGGCCGTGAAGGCGATGTGATCACCGGCGTAGTAAAATGGAATGAATCCCGCACCATTTTTGTCGACCTCGGCCGCGTGGAAGGGATCCTGCCTTTCGCAGAACAGATCGAAGGCGAAGAATTCCAGCCGAACGATAAGATCAAGTGCTATGTCCTCGAAGTCAGAAAGACCACGAAGGGACCGGAGATCATCCTCTCGAGAACCCATCCGGGTCTTCTGAAGAGACTTTTCGAGCTGGAGGTACCGGAAATTTACAGCGGCACCGTGGAGATCAAGAGTGTCGTCCGTGAAGCGGGCTCCCGCTCCAAGATCGCCGTATATGCGATGGATCCGGCTGTCGATCCGGTCGGTGCGTGCGTCGGGCCGAAGGGACAGCGTGTACAGAATATCGTGAACGAGCTGCATGATGAAAAGATCGATATCGTCCGCTGGGACGAAGATCCGGCGATCTATATCGCCAATGCCCTCTCCCCGGCAAAGGTCATTTCCGTTTCCGTATGGGAAGAAGAGAAATCCTCCTATGTCATCGTACCGGACTACCAGCTGTCGCTTGCCATCGGCAAAGCAGGCCAGAATGCCCGCCTGGCTGCCAAGCTGACGAACTGGAAGATTGATATCAAGAGCGAAACGCAGGCGAATGAGGAAGGCTTCGGCGAGACCGACAGCGCCGATCTCGATGACGACATTCTGGGAGATATCGAAAGCGATATGGGGGAGGAAGCTAAGGAATGAAAGTAAAAAAGATCCCCATGCGCATGTGCGTAGGCTGCAAGGAGCTGAAGCCGAAGAAGGAGCTGCTCCGTATCGTGGCTCTGCCGACGGGGCTCATCGAGCTCGACCGTACGGGCAAGAAATCCGGCCGCGGCGTCTACGTTTGTGACGATATCGAGTGCTTTACCAAGGCCTACGAGTCCCATGGTCTTGAGAGATCCCTGAAGCGTCCGGTATCCAAGGATGTATACGATGCGCTGAAGGAACAGATCGAGAATGGATGAGCCGGTATACCGCATGCTTGGCCTTTGTATGAAGGCAGGTCGTCTGCTTTCGGGAAATGAACAGGTGGCAGAAGGGCTGAAAAATGTGAAAGCTCCGAAAGGGGCCCTTCTCATTATCACGGAAGACAGCTCCCCAAGAACAAAGGATGAGTACAGAAATGCTGCAGAAAGAGCGCATATCTCCTACAGACTGTTTGGAGAAAAGGAAAGGCTGGGCAGCGCCCTCGGCAAAGGGGTGCGCACAGCGGCGCTCATCACAGATAAAGGCTTCAGCCGCGCGATCGCTGAAAAGATCGACAAAGCGCTGGCTGAAAGATAGCTGCCAGGGGCAGATGGAAATGGGCCTTAGAGCCGCTCGTCGACAGAGAGCGGCCGCCGAATAGGAGTCCCATTTCTGCAATAATAAACCATGAATCAAATTGACATACACTTGGGAGGCTGCTTATGCAGAAAAAGAAGTACAGAGTTTATGAACTTGCCAAGGAATTTGGCAAGACAGATAAAGAGGTCATTGAAATTTTGAAAGCCGGTCATGTCGATGTGACGAACCGTCTCTCCGGCGTGGATGACAATGGCAAGTCCATCCTCGCGCGCCACGTCGCTGCGGAAAAGAAGAAAGCGGCAAAGCGCCCGGTGATGCGTACCGTCCGTTTTGATCAGGCAGGCCAGCCGAATGGCAAGAAGGGCAATGCCCGCCAGTCTTCCTACTCCTCCTACTCCACGGAAGAAGCAGCGCCGGCAGAAGCTCAGAAACCGGCTCAGAAACCGGCTCCGAAGAAGGAAGCGCCGAAGGCAGAGCCGGCCAAGGCGGCAGAACGCCCGTCCCGTCCGGCGAGAGAGGCATCCCGTCAGGAAGGGCACCGTGACGGAAGAAGAGACGGCCAGAGACGCGATGGAAGAAGCGAAGGCAGAAATGATAGAAACGGGGAACGCCGTGACGGGGGAAGCCGCTCTCAGGGGAGAGACGGTCAGAGAAACGATCGTTTGGGCCGCAACGGCGACCGCCCGCAGGGAGCAAGAAATGGACAGACTGGCGGCAATGGAAGAAATGACCGTTTCAAGAATGACAGAAACGGTGACCGCCCGAAGACCGATCGTCCGGCTCGTCCGCAGCGTCCGGCAGCTGCTGCCAAGGCTCCGGTAGAAGAGACCGCGCAGAAGCCGGTCACCAGAAGAGCGGAAAAACCGGCTAAGAAAAAGACGAAGAAGGACTGGGAAAGAAGCCGCAGAGAGAAGGAAGGCGGTTCCCTCATGGCCCGTTCTTTGAGCCAGAGCAAGAAGAAGAAACACACGAATGAAAAGAAAGTGGCTGCGTACCCGACAGAAGTCGAGCTGCCGCCGAGCGTCACCGTCAAGGAGCTGGCTGAGCTTTTCGGACGTGAAGTCAGCGAGATCATCAAAGCACTCATGATGGACGGCGTCATGGCGACCATCAACCAGAACCTGGACCGCGACACCATCGAGATCCTGGCAGAAGAATTCGGCATCACCCTGATCGAAGCAGAAGCTCCGGCGGATCCGACCGAATATATCCCTGCAGAGGATGATCCGCGCTTCCTGAAGCCAAGACCGGCTGTCGTCACCATCATGGGCCACGTCGACCATGGCAAGACCACCCTGCTCGATGCCCTTCGTCAGACGAATGTCGCGCTCCACGAAGCCGGCGGCATCACCCAGCGCATCGGTGCATACCAGATCCGTTATAAAAATCACAAGATCACTTTCCTCGATACCCCGGGCCATGAAGCCTTTACCGCGATGCGTTCCCGCGGCGCGCAGCTGACCGATATCGCTGTCCTCATCGTAGCAGCCGATGACGGCGTCATGCCGCAGACCATCGAAGCGATCCATCACGCGAAGAATGCCGGTGTACCGATCATGGTCGCGATCAACAAGATCGATAAACCGGGCGCCAACCCGGACCGCATCAAGGAAGAGCTCGCCAAAGAAGGCCTGCTCGCCGAAGACTGGGGCGGCGATGTCATCATGACACCGATTTCCGCGAAGAAGAAGATCGGACTCGATGATCTTTTGGAAAACATCCTCCTCGTTGCTGAAATGCAGGAGCTCAAGGCAAATCCGAACCGCGAAGCATACGGCGTCGTCGTCGAAGCCCAGCTGGATAAAGGCAGAGGCCCGGTCATGAGCGTCCTTGTCCAGAACGGTACCCTCCATATCGGCGACGGCATCCTGGCCGGCAAGAGCTGGGGCCGCGTCCGCGCGATGAACAATGAAAACGGCCGCAAGATGAAGAGTGCGGAACCGTCTGTCCCGGTCGAGATCCTCGGTATGGACAGCGTGCCGGAGGCCGGCGACCACTTCTTCGTCATGGATGAAAAGAAGGCTAGAAATATCGCTGAGATCCGCGCATCCCGTGCGAAGGAAGAGGAACAGAGAAGTGTCCAGAAGGTCACCCTTGACAACATCTTCGAAAAGATCAAGGAAGGCGAAATGAAGGAACTCGACGTCATCATCAAAGCTGACGTCCAGGGCTCCGTCGAAGCGCTCGTACAGTCCCTGCAGGCCATCAAGAGTGAAGAGGTCCGCATCTCCATCGTTCACTCCGCCGTCGGTGCGATCAATGAATCCGATGTCATGCTTGCTTCGGCATCCAATGCACTCATCATCGGCTTTAACGTCCGTCCGGATGCCAACGCACGTGCCATGGCGGAAAAGGACGGCGTCGATGTCCGTCTCTACCGTGTCATCTATGACTGCATCGATGATGTCAAGGCGGCGATGGCAGGCATGCTCTCGCCGACCATCCGCGAAGTGGTCCTCGGCCATGCGGAGATCCGTCAGGTCATCCACACACCGAAGGTCATCGTTGCCGGCTCCTACGTGCAGGACGGCAAGATCACCAGCAATTGCCAGCTGCGCCTGATCCGTGACGGCATCGTCATCCATGAAGGCAAGATCGCATCGCTGCGCCGCTTCAAGGATGACGTGAAGGAAGTCGCTGCCGGCTTCGAATGCGGCATCGCCATCGACAGCTATCGTGACGTCAAAGAAGGAGACCAGCTGGAATCCTTCGAACTGAAAGAAGAAGCTGCTGAACTGAAATAATGCATACATCGTTCGCCTTTACAATTTCATAAGGGCGAACGATTTTGTTTTTGGGGGGGCTAGGGACTGGTGACTAGGAATTAGTAGCTAGGGAT
>ULKN01012876.1_pt1 | contig 11612 bp, 10 predicted proteins | sample 1951171 | NCBI WGS metagenome assembly ULKN01 (sample SAMEA4835502, study PRJEB28245) | human gut metagenome | biome: gut microbiome; material: fecal sample | place: Denmark | collected 2008
TCGTGCATGGGTTTAAGCTGGCGCGGTTCCTTGGCTCGGAAGAAGCGGAATGGGATTATACCGAACGTTTCCTGAATACGATAGCCCCTCTGGCAAAGGAGATGGGAATCACGATCTGCATCGAGAATCTGTATGGTGGAATCGGCGGACATCTGGTAGAAGGCCCTTGCTGTGACGCCAGGAAGGCGGCTGCGCGGATCGACCGGATGAACGAGAGGTATCAGGCGGAGGTGTTAGGCTTTTGCTTTGATACCGGACATGCTAATCTGGTTGGACTTGATTTCGAAGATTTTCTGACGACGCTTGGTTCAAGGCTTAAAGTTCTGCATATCCATGACAATGATGGAGTGGCGGATCTGCATCAGATACCATTCACCTTCACGAGAGCGCGTGAGAATGTGACTTCCACAGATTGGGAAGGATTTATCCGGGGATTGCGTAAGATTGGCTTTGATCAGGTGCTCAGCTTTGAGACTGCGCCCGTCCTGACGGCATTTCCGCAGGAACTAAAGGCGCAGGCACTCACGTTGATTGCACAGATTGGGGCGTATTTTGCAAAAAAAATAGAAAACTAAAATATTTTTCTATAGAAAAATATTCAAAATGGGGATTTTTTCGATAGTTATGTTACGAAAGCATCCCTTCTTGCAGGATTGTATCCTCTTTGACATCAACAGCCATAGTTCTTCCGATGATTTCATTCATCTTTTCAGGTGGGATTCCCGTGCCGGGACGCTTGTAAGTAAGCATCTCCGGTGTGAGGATCGCGCCTTTTTTGATGTCGCAGGTGGTGACGATCGAACGTCTGGCGTTGGAGCGGGCAGATGCCTCGGAGTCCAGACATTTCAGATCATAGCTGCCTCGCAGGGTGTCGATGAATGCAATCCCCTTCAGGATATTTCTTGCATCATCCGGGTCCATCGCGTGATAGTGGTCGTTGCCCTTCAGTGTTTTGTCCAATGTAAAATGCTTCTCTATGATGACAGCTCCAAGATTATATGCAGTTTTGATCACATCGGCGCAGGTATCCGGCTTCGTATGATCCGAATAGCCAATGAGGATTGGAGAACCATTTTTATCAGCGTAAATTGGATCTTCTGCGTAGCTTTTTTTCAAGGAAGTGATCTTGTTCAGGTTTGCATGTTCGTACGGTGTCGGATATTCCAGCACGCAGTGAAGCAGCGCGATTGACTGGTCGTTGACACTTCGAACCAGAGACAGGGTACGGGTAATCTCGTCCTCGTTGGAAGCTCCGACAGAGATCAGCATCGGCTTTCCTTTTCGCGCCTGATATTCGACGAATGGCAGGTTGTTCAGGTCAGACGAAGAAATCTTGTAGACGTCCATCATGGAATCTAAGTAGTCTGCGGAAGCAAGGTCAAAAGCAGTTGACAAAAACTCGATTCCGAGCTTATCGCAGAAGTCTTTTAATTCGCGGTATTCCGCTTCGCCGAAATGGTCGAATTTCTGAAAAAGTTCATACTGGGAGGTAGTTGGCTCTTCCGTGGTATCCCAATAAGATGGGGAGGCTTTTGCAGCCAGTGTGCCAGCCTTATAGCTCTGGAATTTTACAGCGTGGATACCGGCATCTTTCGCTTCTTTGATCATCAGCTTTGCGGCATCCATCAATGAAATGTCAAACTTTGTTGCGATGTCATAATAATTTACTCCGATTTCTGCAATCAGGACGAACTTGCCTGCCAGCGCGCGGTCAATAATTGTACTCATATAGCATCCTTTCTGTGCATTGCACCATGCGGTTGTACTCTTCGTGTTTATCTGATAAAATTATAGCAAGGTATAGATATTTTCGCAATCGAAAGTAGCGTGATTCAGGTGGGTGAGAGCTGTGTAGATGATATATATGCCGCACAGTGATGTGTATGGTATATAGAAGAACGGAAACTCAGACACTTGCAGATGAAAAATAAGGAGGCAGGAAATGGTACTCGCAGTTATTCCCGCACGTGGCGGGTCCAAAGGAATTCCAAGAAAAAACGTACGGCTGATGCACGGAAAACCTTTGATTTATTATTCGATTCAAAATGCACTTGCGTGCTCTTATATTGATGATGTGGTGGTGTCTTCCGATGATGAAGAAATCTTAAGCATCGCTGCGATGTATGGCGCAAAAGCCATGAACCGTAATAGTGCACTGGCGCAGGATGCGGTGACACTGGATCCGGTGATTTATGATGCCGTGCTCCGGATGGAACAGGAGACCGGGAAAACGTACGATGTGGTTGTAACATTACAGGCAACCTCACCACTTCTGACGGTGGAGACATTGGATGGCGCGTTGAAATCATTCTTGGAAAGCGATTTTGACACTTATATCAGCGCGGTAAACAAACCACATCTCTCATGGACGACGAAGGATGGCAAATGTGTTCCAAATTATGAGAAACGTCTGAACCGACAGCAGCTTCCGCCAAATTTCCTGGAGGCGGGTGCATTTCTGATCACAAGACGGGAGTGTATGTCGGAGAATAACCGGATTGGAGTAAAGGCGTCTGTCTATGAAATGCCGGAGAAAGAGGCAATTGATATTGACAGTTATGCAGATTGGATCGTATGTGAGCAGGAGCTGTCGAAGAAACGTATCTTATTCCGCGTCGATGGATATCGGGAACTGGGCATGGGACATATCTATCGCTGCTTGACACTTGCGTACAGTCTGACGGGACATGAGATCTTGTTTGTGACGCGGGAAGACCGGAAAGAGGGATATCAGAAATTACTGGATTCCCATATGCGTGTCCAGTCGGTTGGCAATGATGAGGAATTTTATGCACTTGCAGGAAAGTGGCATCCGGATGTGATCGTCTATGACTGTCTGAACACCGAGCGGGAATATATATTAAAGTTAAAACAGCTTGCAAAGCGTGTTGTGACGTTGGAGGATATTGGCTCAGGCGCGGATGTGGCAGATGCAACGATCAACGCATTGTATGAGGACGACAGCAAAGGTGAAAATTACTACTGGGGTGAAAAATATGTCTGCCTGAAGGATGAATTCCTGATTGCGCCATGTGCAGAGTACCATGAGCAGGTAAAGAAGGTGGTTGTGTTATTCGGCGGCAGTGATCCTTCGGATTTCACCTGTCGTGCGTATAATCTGGCGAAGAAAATGCATGCGGATTTCCCTCAGATCAGCTTCCAGTTCGTACTTGGCGCCGGCTATGACAACCGCATACATAAGCTGGCGAATGATGAAGCCTGTAAAATTAAGGTGGTAACGGATATCAAGCGCGTGAGTGATGCCCTGTCCGATGCGGATCTGGCGATTACTTCACAGGGAAGAACGGTGTATGAGCTTGCAGCTATGGGGGTGCCTGCGATTGTCCTGGCGCAGAACGAGCGTGAGACGAAGCATACATTTGCCCAGATGCACAATGGTTTCTTAAATCTTGGTATGGGAAATCAGGTGAGTGATGAAACATTGGAGAAGACCTTCCGGTTTGTCGTAGAGACTCCGCAGATCCGTGCGGAGATGCGGAATCTCATGTTATCGCATGATCTGCGCAAAGGAATTGAGCGTGTGAAACAGCTGATCTTAGCAGATGAGTAATGGAATATTTATGCAGTTATGTCTGACTGATTCAGGATAAAGTCAGTCAGATATAACTGTATTTAGAATCTCGGTCAGGCGTGTGTCATAGGTATGATAGCGCTTGACTTTTTCATAGCCATTTTTGGCAATCTGTAATCGTTCCTCTTCGTGGGATAAATAATAATCAATCTTCTGAATCAGATCATCGACACTGTCATAGAGTACCAAATCCTCCCCGGGTATGAAATATTCTGCAAGCTCCGGCTGATAGTTGGACATGAGGAACCCGCCGCATCCCATGATGTCAAACGCTCGCTGTGGAATACCGGATTTGATGGAGCGAAGTGTCATATTTAAATTGATTTTGCTGCATTTAAAGATCTTCGGCATCACACGTTCAGAATCTGCGATACCACAGTTTTGGACATGTGGGAGCATCGAAGAATCGCTTTGCGTATACAGATCAACATGAAAATGCCTGCTCACAGCATCTAGTGTATGCTTCCGTTCTAATTCCGTGCACCGGCAGTTAAGATAGGTGTCTGCGACAATTCCTTTTAAATCTGTCTCGTAATCATCCGGGAGCGGATCAAAGCCAACAGAAGAAACAAAGTCGGACACCCATTGATCCGTGAGTGCATCTTCAATGAAATTATAGCCATAGACATTTTGCTGGGCGGAGCAAAGTCCCTCCACATATCCACGCATATAAGCAGGAAGCTTATTGGAGATGTTATCATAGCTGTTTTTCTCAGAGTACAGAGAACCAACAAAGGAAACATCTGTGCCATACTTTTTCATATCCGCGTCAGATACTGTAACGTTGTCAAAATGCTCGATATCACATGCAAGCAGTGTGTGAAAACAATTTCCCGGATTTCGGTGCCTGAATTTATCAAGCTGCAGCTTGTCAAACAGGAACAGACGGTTGTGAGGATATTCCATTGTCTTTGAGTAAAGGGTAGAGCAAGGGCTATCCACGGTATAGGAAATATATGGAATACCAAAAGGCTTGCTTGCGCGTGCGATAATCGGTGAAAAACAGACAGAAAGAATGGCACATACATCTGTAGTTTGCTGAATGAGAGTGGCTAGACGGATCATGTAATCCTTGTCGTAGTCCTGTGGCTCCCGGTCATTCATAAATTCAATGACATCATGACCAAGCCGGGGCAGACTTTTTAATATGCCCGGTTCGCATATGCTATGATGTCTGCAAAAAATGATTTTCATGTCGTAGATACTCCTCTGCAATTTTTGTGAATTTTATATTGTATTCAGGTTTATTTAAGGGATTACACTTGTTTACATCGTTCAATTCCGGCAAGAGCAGGTGCATAGTCCCCCGCCTTCTCATAATAGGAGATGGCGTTCGCTTTGTCTCCCAGACATTCCAGAATCACGCCGACATTGTAAAAGGCAGAATACGAATTGACTCCGTCTACCACACTGGTTGGAAGTTTGGTGGCTGCGAGAAAACTCTCGACTGCTTTCGAAAACTGTGCATTGTTCATATAGATTAAACCAAGGACAAACAGGTAATCTGCGTCCCCTTTGAAATCGTCATAGACCGCTTCTAACATCAGGGCATCTGCAAACCGTTTCGTGTTGATCAGGCAGTAGCCGTAGAGGTTGATGATGCTGTGAACATAGCTAAGCTTCGTGTCAAGTGGCAGTTCCATCGCCCGTTCAAAATAAGGAATCGCCTGCGCATACTGCTTGGAATAAAAATAAGAATTGCCAATCTGGTAAAGCGTGTAAGGGTCATCCGGCTGTGCATCTAATTCCCGTAGCAAAAGCTTGAGATTCCGATTCGCCTTTTCGGTGCGGTATGTGTCATTGCCCTGATAGCCGACATGGGTGACATAGATTGGAGCATCAAAATAATCCGGCTCTGAGGATGGATCGAGTGGGACAATCTGCTCGTGGATCCGTCCTTCAAAATGATATAGCCTGCGGGAGAAGAGACGTGCGATCGGTTCCGTACTGCTCATCGTCTGCCCATCACTTTCGTACAGACTCTTGATGTGGATATGACCGATAGAAGCAGGCATGGTCTGCATCTGTTCCAGCAGTTTCGGCATGTCGAACATATCGACAAATTCATCGGAATCTAAGAATAAAATCCAGTCGTTGCCAGCCTTTTGTACCGCGTAATTCCGGGCGGCAGAAAAATCATCACACCATGCGAACTCATACATACATGGGGTAATTGCAGATGCAATCTTCCTGGAGTCATCCGTAGAACCGGTGTCCACGACCACAATCTCACATCCGAGATCTTTGATCCGGTCTAAGCATATTTTTAAATTTTCGCATTCATTTTTCGTAATGATGCATATGGATAGATTTGGCATGTTTTGTACGCTCCGTTTTCTGATAGTTCCATTATGGATGGGATTGCGGAAGGTGTCAAGCACAACCATGATTCGGCGGCGATTTTGCTGTTAGATTACAGGTTTTAATTGACATTATGCTAGTATACAGATAAAGTGAAAGAAGATGAATGAACGTAATTTGACAGGAATCGGAAAAAATACAGAAGGGATATATAACAGAACATGGGGACACAGGAAGAACTGGAATTAGATAAAGGTTCGGAAGCTTATGCAAAGCTTCTAGCGCAGGAAGAGCGGGAATGGCATGAGCAATACGATGCCCTGATAGATAGAAAGATAGAGATCTTTGATAAGCTTCTGCAGATGCACAGTGCGGAAAGCTACGCATTGATTGAAAAGCTTGCTGACGATGCGATGACAGAAAATGCTGCAAAACGGAATACGTCGTATGCATGGATCATCATTTTTACACAGATTTATCAGGCAGAGAAGAATGCCGGTGAACTGTGGACGGTGTTTGATCTTGCAGACAGCTTGGAGGAGCTGATATCCATTGCGCAACAGGTAAAATTTCTTTTGTGGGAAATTATATTTTTGCAGGAGAAAGAGTCAGAAGAACTGCTTCGGAGCTTCGTAGCACAATATGCTATGCAGCCGGAACTGTTACGGAATCTGGTTCGTATTTCTTGCCTGGAACCGGAAGCTGTGATGGCCAGGTTAAGAAATGATATAAAGTTGACGCTTTAGAGATAGCAGGCCCATATACAAGTCATATGAATCGCGAATGTGTGCGTGATAAGAGGATAAGAGATGAACGAGAAAAAGATATGCTTCATCATGTGTACAAATGATGCACAGTATGAGGCAGAGGCAATGCATTTTATAAGTAAATTACATGTGCCGCAAGGGTATGAGATTGATGCGATCAGCATCAAGGAGGCGAAAAGCCTGACTTCCGGGTACAACGAAGGAATGCGCGCAAGTGATGCAAAGTATAAAGTGTATCTGCATCAGGATGTGATGATTGTGGAACCGGATTTTATTGCAAGACTGTTACATATATTTGAAGACCCGGAGATTGGTATGGTTGGCATGGTTGGAACCCCTCACTTACCGGAGAATAAAATCCCATGGTGGGCATGGCGTGTAGGGGCATTGTATACGTGTAATGTGAGTGCGATGGGAATGTTCGATTATGAATATCCGGAAGAAGCAAAAAATGGTGTTATCGAGGTAGAGGCCATCGATGGACTTTTGATGGCTACGCAATACGATATTCCGTGGCGTGATGATCTGTTTGATAAGTGGGATTTCTATGATGTATCGCAGAGTCTGGAATTTATCCGGCATGGGTATAAGGTTGTGGTTCCGTATATGGAGACGCCGTGGTGTATTCATGATGATGGATTCGTGAATCTCAAGAATTATTATGAGGAACGGGAAAAGCTATTGAAGGAGTATGGGACGATGTAGCTTTGTCAAAAAAGCAGGAGGCAGGAATATGTCGATTACATTAAATGTTCCACAATACAGTGTGACGGAAGATACTGTTTATTGGAATGATTTATTTGAAGAACATAAAAATTTGCCGATGTTGTGTATCGGTCGGGACAGCTATATAGAAGAAACGCAGGTGGAAGCGGGTCCGGATCAGGATCTGTTGTACAGTATCCAGGTAGGACGATATTCTTCTATTGCAAGAGATACCAAGATGATCATTGACTTAAACCATGATTACAAGCGGGTTTGCCAAGGGCGGATAAGTGGTGTGGTATATCAGCGTCCGCATCTCATCCGTCGCAAAGGTCAGGTTATTATCATGAATGACTGTTGGATTGGAAATGGCGTGATCATGCTCGGGGGAATCAAGATTGGCAATGGTGCGGTTGTGGCAGCGGGGGCTGTGGTTACGAAAGATCTACCACCGTATGCGATTGTTGCCGGGAATCCGGCGAAAGTGATAGGATACCGGTTCGAGCCGGAGCAGATTGCTGCACTCAATAAGATCCGCTGGTGGAACTGGACTGCAGAGAAAGTCCGTGCGGCATCGGAGCTGTTGTTAGATGAGATAGATTCATTTATAGAAAGGTATCTGCCGCAAGCAGAACAGGAAATCGCCCGGATTCCGCAGATCGAAATCAATCCAATTGAAAAGATTTTGACCGGTGAAGATAAACGGTTGTTGTATATTCCTGATTTTGAACAGGATTATCCGACCTATCCGCGCGTGATCGATGCATTCGTGAGCTCCTATGCGAATACGAATTGTGAATTGCTGCTGTATGTAAAGGAGGATGCATTTGTTCCGGACAAGCTCGCTGTATTGGATCGGTTGTTTGAGCAGTATGCGGATGTGGATTGTTATGTGAATGTATATGTGGGCAATCTGGAGGACGAACGTGGACTGTTTGCGCAGAATGATGCGTATATTACAAATCGAAGTCTGGATAATGTAAGGCATATGGATATGGCAGATTTTTATGGCATACCTGTGATATCTTCCGTCAATCTTCCGATTTTCACAGAACAGGACGTTCAGGGAATGTGTAAACTCTGATATGGATACAGCCGGGATTAAATAATCCCGGCTGTTTTTAACATGGTCACTATTCTCACATCGTAACTGTGATATTCTTTCACTTTCTCGTATCCATTTTTTGCAATCTGTTTCCGCTCGTCATCGTGCGCCAGATAATAGTCGATTTTGGCGAGCATATCCGGGATGCTGTCATAGAGGACGATATCCTCGTCCGGGACGAAAATCTCCGGGATTTCAGATTGATAATTCGACAGTACGAAGCCGCCACATGCCATGAGATCGAAGATACGGAGTGGCAGTCCGGTTTTGATTGGGCGGTTCGTCATATTCAGATTGATCTTGCTGCATTTGATGATCTGCGGCATCATATTGTTGGAATCTGCACCGCCACGACACCGGACATGTTTTAATGGTGAGGTATCAGACAGCGTCCACAGGTCAAATTGATAGTTGATTCCCTGCTTTCGTAATTCCTCAAAATGCGTTCCGATTGCATTGCAGGCGCGGATGCGTTCCTGTTCGGTGCATTTGTAGCCGAGATAGGTGTCAGCGACGATGCCTTTTACGTCTTCCGCATAGTCTTCGCCAAGAGGTGCCCAGTCAGCATATTTCCGGAACTCCTGCGCCCATTCGTCAGTGATGGAATCCTCCAACAGATTGTACCCATAGACGTTTAACTGGGCGGCAATCAGTCCGTCGACATAGCCGCGCATCGCATCCGGCAGATCTTTTTCGATGGAATTGTAGCGTGTTTTCTCAGAGTACAACGAACCGACAAAAGAAACATCACAGTCGTAATTTTGATGATCTTCGGCGGTTACCTTTATTTCGTCCCATGTTGCAACATCCGCGCCCATCGGCAGATGGAAGATACAGTCCGGGTTGGCTGGAGAGAATTTCTCCCACTGCATACGGTCTAAGACAAAGATTCGGTTCGTCGGATAGGCAATCGTCTCTGAATAAAGCTGGAAGCTAGGGCAGTCTACCGTCCATGAAAGATAAGGAAGCTTAAATACTTTGCAGCAACGCGCTACGATTGGCTGGAAATTGACAGAGAATACACACGACGCATCTGGATTTTTCTGAATCAGATCCGCCAGTGTTTCCAGATAGCCTTTGTCGTAGTCGACGCTTTCGAATTTGCGATCCATCGTGATAACCGTAATGCCCAATCGCTGCATTGCATTTGCAATTCCTTTTTCGCAGATGCTTCCCCATTTGCAAAAGATGATCTTCATAGTTGTAGCTCCCCGCTTTCTTCCGAAGTAATATAAGGATATTATAATCGAGATGTAGGGGGGATGCAATGCGAAGATAAAAGCTAAATACAAAACCGGACGGTTCCCCATTCCGTCCGGTTTCTATGTAAACACACATTTGAAGTTATTGCTTTCGAACATCAATAACCCCAGCTCTCCTCCTGCCCAAGGGTGTTTGCCTCGGACAACCTGATCGTAGCATAAGTGAGCAAAAAAACAAGGGGTCTGGCATAATTGACGCGCTGGAGAGCATACTTTGAATTTTACTTAATAAAATTAAGTCAAAAATGACGATTTTCATCGCTTGACGCACACATAGATGGTTGTTAAAATGGAAAAAGAAAATCAAAATTGGGACAAATTTTTTGAAAAAATATAAAAGATTTGAATGGAAAGGATATCAAAAATGAAATTTTTTGTAACGGGTGTAAATGGACAGCTTGGTCATGATGTGATGAATGAGCTGAGCAAACGAGGACACGAAGGCGTGGGTTCCGATCTCGGAGAGACCTATGCAGGTGTGCAGGATGGATCGGCAGTTACGACAATGCCATATGTAAGTCTGGACATCACTGATCAGGCAGCCGTGAAGAAACAGATCATGGAGATCAAACCGGACGCTGTGATCCATTGTGCAGCATGGACAGCCGTGGATGCAGCCGAAGATGAGGACAAGCAGGCGACCGTAAAAAAGGTAAATGTGGACGGCACAAGAAACATTGCAGAAGTGTGCAAGGCGCTGGACTGCAAGATGTTGTACCTCTCAACGGATTATGTATTTGATGGACAGGGCACGACGCCTTGGGAGCCGGATTGCAAAGATTACAAGCCGCTCAATGTCTACGGACAGTCAAAGCTGGACGGAGAATTGGCAGTTTCTTCTATATTAGAGAAATATTTCATCGTCCGTATCGCGTGGGTATTTGGTTTAAATGGCAAGAATTTCATCAAGACGATGATCAATGTCGGCAAGACGCACGACGAGGTACGCGTGGTCTGTGATCAGATCGGCACGCCGACGTATACCTACGATTTAGCGCGTCTGCTCGTAGATATGTGCGAGACCGAAAAATATGGTTATTACCATGCCACAAATGCAGAGCTTCCAGAGGGTGCTGACGCAAATGGAGCCAAGACAGGCTATATCTCATGGTATGATTTCTGCGTGGAAATCTATCGCCAGTATGGACTTTCTACGAAGGTAACGCCAGTTACTACAGCAGAGTACGGTCTCAGTAAGGCGGCAAGACCATACAACAGCCGCCTGGACAAGAAGAAGCTTGTAGAAAATGGCTTCGAGCCACTTCCAGTCTGGACAGATGCGGTAAGCAGATATTTGAAGGAAGCAGATATTTAATCGAAAAATCAAATCCTCCCAGTGTTGCAGGGGAAATGCAATGTTGGGAGGATTTTTCTTTATTAGCGGAGACGGCGGGATTTGAACCCGCGTGCCAGGTTACCCCGGCCAACTGATTTCGAGTCAGCCCCGTTATGACCACTTCGATACGTCTCCAATATTACTTATTATTTTATACCTATCAAAAAGAGAAGACAATGGAAGAATATAAATAATGCGTTATGGCTATCTCGTTTTTGTGAACAAAACAGCTAAAACTTGCAGTTTTGCTAGCTATATGCTACAATTTCAATAATTATGTATATCAAAATAATAAGGATTTATTGTTAACAGCTATTTTAAATTTATACTTTATTTTAAATAATAAAAAAGGACAGAAAATATAAGAAATAGATGAAAGGAAAAGGACATGGAACAGAAATTTGGAAAAATCACAGTAGAGACTTGTGAAGCAGATGGTGTAGAGATTGAGGGATTGAAAGTAATCACACCTTCTGTGTTTGGCGATGATAGAGGCTATTTCATGGAGACCTACAATTATAATGATTTTGCAGCGGCAGGCATT
>ULKN01001598.1_pt1 | contig 11566 bp, 10 predicted proteins | sample 1951171 | NCBI WGS metagenome assembly ULKN01 (sample SAMEA4835502, study PRJEB28245) | human gut metagenome | biome: gut microbiome; material: fecal sample | place: Denmark | collected 2008
TCTGATGTTTGAGATGCCGGTGAGATACATCACAAGGCGCTCAAAGCCGAGGCCGTAGCCGCTGTGCTTGACACCGCCGTAACGGCGCAAGTCAAGATACCAGTCATAGTCCTTGGGGTCAAGGCCGAGCTCGTTGATCCTCGCCTCAAGCACGTCAAGGCGCTCCTCACGCTGGCTGCCGCCGATTATCTCGCCGATGCCCATTACAAGGCAGTCGCAGGCCGCGACGGTCTTACCGTCGTCGTTCAGGCGCATATAGAATGCCTTTATCTCCTTGGGATAGTCGGTGACGAATACGGGCTTTTTGAATATCTTCTCGGTCAGGAAGCGCTCATGCTCGGTCTGCAGGTCGCAGCCCCAGCTTACTTTGTATTCAAACTCGTCGTTGTGCTCCTCGAGCATTTTAACAGCGTCGGTGTAGGTGACTCTGCCGAAGTCGGAGTTTGCAACGGCGGTAAGGCGCTCTATAAGCTCCTTGTCAACAAACTTGTTGAGGAACTCAAGCTCCTGCTTGCAGTGCTCAAGCACATAGCTTATAACATACTTGATCATTGCCTCGGCGACGTCCATATTGTCGCTCAGCTCCGCAAAAGCCATTTCGGGCTCGATCATCCAAAATTCCGCCGCGTGGCGCTGAGTGTATGAGCGCTCGGCTCTGAAGGTGGGGCCGAAGGTATAGACCTTACCGAATGCAAGAGCCATCGTCTCCGCCTGGAGCTGACCCGAAACGGTCAGGTATGCGGGCTTCTGGAAGAAATCCTCGCTGTAGTCAACGCTGCCGTCCTCGTTCTTCGGCACGTTTGCAAGGTCAAAGGTGGTGACCTTGAACATCTCGCCCGCACCCTCGCAGTCGCTGCACGAAATCAGGGGAGTGTGAGCGTAGACAAAGCCGCGGTCAATGAAGAATTTGTGTATCGCATAGGCGGCCTCGGAGCGAATTCTGAAAACTGCGTTGAAGGTATTCGTCCTCGGTCTGAGGTGAGCGATGGTTCTGAGGTATTCAAGAGAATGTCTTTTCTTCTGGAGCGGGTAATCGGGGGTGGAGAAGCCCTCGACGGATATCTCGTCGGCGTTTATCTCAAACGGCTGGTTGGCGTTCGGGGTGAGGATGAGCTTGCCCGTGACCTTGATCGCCGAGCCGACGTTGAGCTTCGCAATATCCTTGTAGTTTGCGAGCTTTGCGGCTTCAAAGACTATCTGCACGCCCTTGAAGCAGCTGCCGTCGTTGATCTCGATGAAGCCGATGGCTTTCGAGTCCCTGAGGGTCCTGACCCAGCCGCAGACGGTGACGCTCTGATCGGCGTAAGCGTCTGCGCCGTCAAACAGCTTTTTGATTTCGATTCTTTCCATAATTTATTACCTCCAATAATTGAAAACAAGTTTATACGGCGAGCCTTGCGATATTCTTATCGACTGTTGCGCTGCCGATGCCGGCGACATTCTCCAGCTCCCGCACGGAGCGGAATCGCCCGTTTTTGCTGCGATATTCAATAATGGCTTTCGCTCTCTCTTCACCGATACCGTCAAGGGTCATCAGCTCGTCAAGCCCCGCCGTGTTGATATTCACCGTGCCCGTCTCCGCTTTTGGCGCAGCCGTCGCCGCTTTTTCGGTCGCGGGGGCAAGAGTCGCCTCGAGCGGCGCATATTTCGGCGAATCGAGCACGCCGTAGAGCATTAATACGGCGGAAATGACAAGGGCGGCAAAGATGAGCAGCAGCTCGTGCTTTTTCTCACTCACGGCTTAGAAATTCGAGCCGTTCCAGCCCCAGTGCTCAGCTTCTTCATATTTGATATAGATGTTTGAGCTGTCAATGCCGAGAGTTTCGCTGATTATCTCGGAAATTGCGGCGGTGAGGCGGTCATATGCCGCGTCGGACGCGCCGCCGAAGAGACTGACCTCAACATAGGCGTAGTCGGCGGAATTATCGCCCTTGAAGTACATGGACATATTGTCCTCAAACGCGAGCATGAGCCATGCTTCGCTCTTGCCGGGGATAAGCGCGATCGCGTTGCCGAGCTTTGACTTGAGGATGTCCCTCTGACCCGGATTTATGCTTTTGCTGACGGTTGTTCTGATGTAAGGCATTATTTTTCCTCCTTGCGGTTAATTGACTCTTAAGAAGCTGCGGGCGTCCACTACCACGCCTCTGGTGGAGTAGCTCTCGTCCGTGTAATTGACATATATCATAGCGCCCGTGTCGTATTCGGTGCAGAATACGCCGTCCGCGACCTCGTAATGGTCGGTCATCCTTGCGTCACGCAGGTCGTTGAGCGCTTCGTTTGCTTTTGAATAGAATTCGGCAGCCTCGTTTATCGTGTTGTCATAGTAGAATTTATCATCGCCGTTCTTATTCAGCGGCTCGTAATTCCACTCGAAATGGGGGCAGGCGCCGTATTCAACGCTTCTGAGCAGCGTTTCTTCAAGATTTGTCTCGGTGTTGATCGGCTCGCCCGCATAATCGACTATGCCGTGGAGCACCAGCGGCACAAACGGGACGGAGACATAGGCTCCGCTGCCCGCGACCGAGGGGGTAAGGGGCATATCAACGATAACGTCGATATTTTTAAGCATATAGAAGTTGCCGTTGACCGTCATTGAGGAGTTGCCCGTTGACAGCGGGGATACGGCGGAGCTTATCGCGTTCGCTGCGTCCGCCCGCAGCAGGCCGCCGTCCGAGAAGTCGGAGTAGAGCAGCTTGCCCGCGTCGTTGAAGCAGAAGCCTGTGAAGCTGTTGTATCTCGTGTCGGTCAGCACGGAGGATACGGTCTTGGCGAGCTTGCCGACCTTGGCGAGCGTGCGCTCGGCGGAGGTTTTGCCCGTCGCCTCGGCGAGGACGTTGTCGGGGGTCACGGTGCTGCCGTCCTTTTTGATATTGACCGAGCCGCCGCCCGAGAAGCCGGTTGAGGAGCTGAGAATGTCAATATCGAGGAACAGCGACATCTTTTGAGATGAAATATACTGGTACAGCTCGTCGAGCTTATCTGAGCCGCCCAAACGCCTGAGCAGCGAGGAATGGGTGATATCCTCGGAATCCGTGCCGCCGCTGAATATGCCCGTGTAGCGCACAAAGACATTGTTGATGCCCTTGTTTTTCATCCTGACAAGCATATCCTGCGCCTGCTCAAAGGTGGTGAGGGCGGAGAGGCGGCTGAACGGGCCGAAGGAGCGGCGAACAGCGCCGGTAAGAGTTAAACAAAACGGCAGATAATCGCCGACCTGAACCGTCTTGGTCGAGAGCACCGAATTCCTGATGAGCTGCTCTCTGCAAGCGGAGGCAAGGCCCGCGTATGTGGCGTTCTGACCCGTTAAGAAGCGATAGCAGAGCGAAAGCTCATCTACGCTTGCGGTGTTTGAGATATAAAGGGTTTCGTCCTCATATTTGACGGGAGTTATATCGAAGCTCGGGTAGACCCTGTTGTATTCGCTTATGTTGGTCGCCTTGTCGGCATGGACGGTCGCCACGGCGTCGCCCTTTTGAATGAGCGAAACGAACGCCGAGCCGCCGTGCTTGATGCCGAAAGCGGGGATTATCGCGGGTGTCGCTTCGTCGCTGCCGCAAAGCGAGGGGTCGCTGCCGTAAACGGCGAATGAAAGCGACTCGAACGATTCATCATATATCGAGGTGCGGATTATTGCTCCGCTGCCGTCGGGCACGAGCAGATAATCGTCCTCCTGCGTGTCGTTGTATGCGCCGAAGTAGTTCAGCAGCTCCATGCTCTCGATGCAGGCGTCGGGGTTGCCTGTGATATTCTTGTATGTGCAGCCGACTATCATGCTGCCGTCCTCGAGCGTGACGGTCATTCTGAGCGAGAAGCCGATATCGGTTTTGTCGTATTTCTGCTTTGCCGCCGTCTTTTCGTCGGGGAAGATGTCATATGTGAATACCGCGCCGTTGTCGGTCAAAGTGTATGAAGCCTTGCCGTAGGCGAGGGAATTATCCTGAGTATTCAGCTCGTATGAATCCGTGCCGCCCGTGACCTTTATCGAAGCCATGCTCGCCTTGCTCAGCAGCTCCTCGCCGGAGTAGATATTCTCGAGCAGCGGCAGCACGCTCCAGTACTGCTTCTTGGTCGTCTCATAGATGCAGAAGGTCTTGGTGGCGTCGTCGATATACATCTCGATAAGCCCCGATGAAGCCGCCTTCGCCGTGAATGACGTGCGCTTCTCGGAGTAGTGCAGAGCCGAGGGATCCTTTGACTCGGCGGATATCGTGTTTCTGCTTGCGACGGATTTCACCGTGCGAACGCCGACCTCGCCGCTGTGGGAGCAGGAGCAGAGCAGGCAGAGCGCAAGCGCCGAGGCGGCAATGCGCGCAAATATGGATTTCTTATTTTTCAGCATAATAACTTGAGTCCTTTGGAACTTCGAGCGTGAATACAACGCCGTTTTCTACGTTTTTCACGCCGTATTTGCAGTTGTGGTTGACCATGATGCTTTTGACTATCGAAAGCCCGAGGCCGAAGCGGTTCTCGCTCCTGCCGTGGGCCTTATCGGCTCTGTAGAAGCTGTCCCACAGCTCGGGCAGGTCGGCGTCGGCGATATTTTCGCCTGTGTTGAATACGCTTATCTCGACGCATTCGCCCCTGTCGGCGCAGTTAAGCTCTATCCGCTTCTCGCCGGAGCAGTGTGAGACTGCGTTGGTGACGTAGTTGCGGACTGCTATCTCTATCTTCTCCTCCTGAGCGTAGCACATGAGCGGGGAGGGGACGTTGTTGACAACGGTTATCCCATTCTGCTCAAATTGCAGCGATAGATGTGAGAGCACAGAGGCTATTTTTTGACCGAGGTCGAATTCAACGGGGTTAAACGGCTGCGACTTGCTCTCGAGCTTTGAAAGCTCAAGCAGCTCGACTACCAGCGAATTCATTTTTTGGCTCTCGTCGTTGATTATCTGGCAATATTCTCTGATGACCTCGGGGTCGTCGCTTATCCCCTCGCAAAGCCCCTCGGCGTAGCCGGAGATTATCGCGATGGGAGTCTTCAGCTCGTGAGAAACATTGCTGATGAAGGATTTGCGGGCGTTGTCAAGGGCGTGCCTGCGCTCGATATCCTTCTCGAGCTGCTCGTTTTTATCCTTGAGGTCGATAAGCGTTGCGTCAAGCGCCGTCGACAGGGTATTGATGTTCCTGCCGAGCTCGCCTATCTCATCCTTGCCGTAGTCGCCGCATTTGCGCTCAAAATTCAGCGCCGCCATGTCCTTGGTTATGTCGTTCATCTCGACGAGCGGGTCGGTGAACCGCGTGACGATTATGAATATTATCACCGACACGGCAAGCACGAGCGCAAAGGTCATCCAGAGATAGACGTTGACCGCCGAGGAGACTATGCTCTCGATATCGGCGACGGGGTAGTATATGTGCAGCAGCTCGCCTGTGTCAAGCACGCTGCTGTAGACGAAATAAGCGGCGTTTGTGGCGGGCTTTGACTTTATCTCAAAATTGTCGTATTTCCTGAATGAATATTTTGATTTGGCGTTCACCATGCTCGGATAATCCCCGGTTGAGCGTGTGGAGGAGGGGAAGTGGCTGCTGCTCTCGGGCGAGCTGCCGTTATCCGACACATAGGTCAGTATCCCGTCGGCGTCGGTCATCTCGAAAGACACGTTGTTGTTTATCGCTATCGAGTAAAGGTCAAAATAATAAGTGACCGAGCCGGGGAAGCATGAATTTATCCTCTCGCCCACGGAGCTTAACTGGCGATAGGTCCTTGAAGCGAAAACTCTGAAAAGCAGAGGAGAGCTGAACACCGTCACGAGCGCCATGAAGAGTATCATGACCGCGAGTATGGCGGCGAAGAGCTTTATCCTTATCCTGTGAAACTTTGTTCCCGATGATTTTTTCATAAATCTTACTCTTCAATCTTGTATCCGGCGCCGTAGACGGTCTTTAAGTGGGCGTCGCCCCATGCGCCGAGCTTTGTCCTGAGCCTTGCCACGTGGGAGTCCACCGTCCTGTGGTCGCCGTCGAAGTCGATGCCCCAGATATCGTCAAGCAGTTGATCTCTCGAATAAATGCGGTTGATATTGGAGGCGAGCTTCACGAGAATGTTGTATTCCTTTATCGTCAGGTCGAGCGAAGCGCCGCCGAGGGTGACGGTGTGGGCGGGCAGGTCGATCGTCAGGCCGTCCAGCCTGATGATATCGCCGCTCTCCGCTTTTTTGCCCTCCGAGCGCTTGAGCAGAGCCTGCACACGCTTAACGAGCACGACGGGGCTGAACGGCTTCGTAACAAAGTCGTCCGCACCTGATTCAAACGACATCAGCTCGTCGAATTCCTGGCTCCTTGCGGTGAGCATGAGAATAGGCACCTCGGCGGATTCCCTTATACGCTTGCAGACCTCCCAGCCGTCCGCGCCGGGCATCATGATATCGCATATCACGAGGTCAATGTCGCCGCATTCAAGGAATTTCTCTATGGCTTCGTTACCGTCGGCGGCCTCGACAGTCTCAAATCCCGCGTTTTTGAGGAAATCGCATACAAGCCTGCGGATCCTCGCCTCATCGTCGGCTATAAGAATTTTTTTCATGCTTATCAACCCACTGTTTAAATATTAAATATAGCTAACAAAGATTATACCATACCTTATATTATTAAATCAAGAGCAAAAAGGAGAATTGAAGCGGCGGCGGGAGCAATTATTTGCCGAATTTCATAAAAAATTCCCACGCAGGCCGAAATTGTCGGTCAAATATTCAGAAAATATATTTTTTTAGTCAAAACTATTGTTTTAGTAACACAATTTAGTTATAATTAATCTCATATAAACTTGAGGCCGTTATGGCCGTCCGAAAGGTGTGGTTAAAATGCTCGGCAAATATGTCAGAGTAAGGGTCACAAACCCTATCCGCTCCGTAAACAGACAGTTCGGATTCATTTATCAGCTTAATTTCGGCGTTATCGAAGGCAAAAAGAGATATGACAGCGCCTCCTCCGGGGCATATATCATGGGCATCACCCACCCGGTGAGGACTTTTGACGGCAGAGTTATCGCCGCCATCAGGCGCAGCGACGGCAGCCCGACGGTCTATGTCGTCGCCCCCAAAAGCATGAGATTCATCTCCTATCAGATCGAGGACGCCGTGGCCTTTGCCGAAAAGGGCAGGGACTATAAGCTCGAGTGTCTCTACGAGCGTTCATGCGGTGCGGTGGTTTATCGCAGGATCAACGACGAGATAAGATATCTGCTTATCAAAAACAGGCGCAGCACCCATTGGGGCTTCCCCAAGGGTCATGTTGAGAAGGGCGAGACCTTTGAGCAGACGGCGATGCGCGAGGTGCTTGAGGAGACGGGCATCCACATCCAAATTCTGCCGCAGTTCGCCTCCAAATCGGAGTATACGATACAGGGCAGGGTCGAGAAGACCGTCACGATATACCTTGCCAAGACCCGCGACACACAGACTACGATACAGCGCGAGGAAATAGAGGACTATATCTGGCTGAATTTTGATAAAGCCATGGACACGCTCCGTTTCATAAATGACCGCAACATTCTCCAGAGTGCTCACGATTTCCTCGTTAAACAGCATATATGCTAAACTGCCGCTGAAGATCCCGGCGGAGATTGATCGGCGGTTACATAAGGAGTGATTTCAAATGACCGAAGCATTGGTCGACAGGATCGTTGACGTCTTTCAGGGCAATGTGCCTAAGGAGCTGATCATCTTCCTGGTTTCCATGCTGCCCGTGCTTGAACTGAGAGGCGGCATGATAGCCGCAAAGCTGCTCGGAGTTCCGCTGCTTAAAGCGTTTGTGATATGCTATATCGGCAATATCCTGCCGATACCGTTTATCCTGCTCTTTATCCGTAAGATCTTCCAATTCCTCAAGCGTTTCAGCGGCACAAGGAAGATAGTTGAGAAGCTCGAGGTGCGTTCGATGCGCCAAAGCGAAAAAGTCAAGCGCTGGCGCAATTGGGGCCTGCTGCTCTTTGTGGCAGTGCCGCTGCCGGGCACCGGCGGCTGGACGGGCGCGCTCATAGCCGCGCTGCTCGATATCCGAATCAAGACCTCGTTGCCCATCATCGCCCTCGGCGTGCTGATAGCGAACCTCATAATGACCGCCTTTTCGTATGGCCTGCTCGGCATATTCGTCAAGTGACAAACGAAAATTTAAGGCGTCAAACCCGATAGAGTAATAGTATCATGCAACGTCCGAAAGCTCCCTCTCGCAGGGAGCTTTTGCTTTTGTGTCACGGTTTTTGTTTCAACTGTCGGTTTCCTCTTGACAGAGTATTGATGCGCTGAACGCCAATATTCCGCACCTAAATGACTCCGTCGATTGTTTGTAAGCTCCATAAGCTGCGCGCAAAAAGGCTCCCTTGTGTAAAGGGAGGCGTGGGCAAGTGCAAATTTTCAGCGACAATGTAGGGGACGGCGTCCCCGACGTCCCGAGAGCTACACTACGATGTAGGTTTTACAACGGTAGGGGCGAACTGCGTTCGCCCGCAGAAATTTGCACAATGCTGCAACATTAAACTGTTGCTAACCACTTAGGCTCCCTCCCGAGGGAACTGTCCGTAGGGCTGAGGGAGTTTTTGCTGAGATTCAACCGAGAACCCCTCCGCCACGGCAGGCAACTGCAATTTTTCGGCACACATCGTAGGGAACGGCGTCCTCGACGTCCCATGAAAACAATTGCAAATGTAGAGTTATCACGGTAGGGGTGAACTGCGTTCGCCCGCCGAAAACGCACCGAGCTGACAGTTACTTCCGCCTTCTCCTTGAGGAGAAGGTGCCGAGCTTGCGAGGCGGATGAGGTGTGCCGCAGGCTGATTTGACTGAGGGTGTTGATTTGCCAAACCGTCGCCTGCCTTTTAAATTAAAATAAAATCTCCGAAGATTTTGAAAAAAATCTTGACATTTTGATTTTCTGTGTTATAATAGCCTACGTCGGGTAACGAACAGGTGCCCGCAATCGAATATCCGGGTGTGGCGCAGTTGGGAGCGCGCTTGACTGGGGGTCAAGAGGCCGTGAGTTCAAGTCTCGCCACTCGGACCATAAGTCCGCCGTAATTTTGATAGAATTACGGCGGACTTTTTGTCTTCTTGCTAAGTGCTTTATTAAATGATATAATGAGGGCAATAAATTGTAGTTTAATTAATCACCAAACTTAAAGGAGTGAATAAATTGACCGAATATGAGAAATTCTGGGATGAAATGTCCAAAACGGAAGAAGTTGATTATGACGATGAAATGATAAATCGTCTTTTGAGGCTCAAGGCAATTCAAAGCCATTTATCAGGGGTTCATAAAATTTTGGATGTAGGAGCAGCAACAGGGGCTTATTCCATACCTTTGGCAAAATTGGGCTTTGATGTAGTACATTTGGATTTATCTGATGAAATGATTAAGGCGGCAAAAGATAAAGCGATAGGTTTAACAAACATTCAGTTTATTAAACACGATGCTTGTTGTCTGGACGTATTCGAGAATAATGAATTTGACCTTGTGTTATGTTTTGACGGGGCAATTTCATTCTCTGGAAGCAAGGCAGAAGATGTAATTGCTGAAATATGCAGAGTCGGAAAAAAGGTAATGCTTTCGGTTTCTAGTAAAAGTTGTATGGCGGTCACATGGCTGAACTATAGTCTTAGTAAACTGCACTACATTCACCCGTCCGTAAAGGACATAATGGAAACAGGTCGATTTAACAAAGAGAACTACGACAATGCTGAGGAACTTACATCCATTGCTGAATTAAAAGCCTATGATATTGATGAATTAAGGGATGTTTTGAGCAAAAACGGGATGAATGTTTTGGAATGTCGCAGCATTGGTAGTCTAACGCATCTGTATTTGTTGCATCTTTATCGGCAGAATTCCGCTCAAGAAGTGCATAAGAAAATCAATGAAATCAGTATGGACAAGAAATTTCTTGAAATCTGCGATTATTACGACAAATATGTTATGCCAAACGGTATGGGCAGTTTCAGACGTGCGGGTTTATTTGCGATAGCAGAAAAACCGTAAGCAAAAAATTGGTTTACGAGTGTGTCCTCAATAATGTTTCACTTTAAATTGAGTACAAGTCTGTTCCACCACTCACAACAACCACACGCGGCTGTTATCTGTCGCAGCCAAAACAATGTGGGCTTTTTTGATGATATATTTAGCTTTGAAAAAATGTAATTAGAAGAGGAGTTAAATAATGGCGCGAGCAAGGTATCAGGTATTGGTTATTCCATATTGCATAGAGGACAGCAATGCACAATTCTGTTTGTTTCAAAGGAGTGATATAGGCATTTGGCAATTCATAGCTGGTGGCGGAGAAGAGGAGGATATCTCAATCATTGAGTCGGCAAAAAGAGAGGCCTTTGAAGAAGCCGGGATTTCTAAGACATGTAACTTTTTCAAACTCGACACCTGCTGTAGTATACCATCCAACTGTTTTAAGGACGCAGAAACAATATGGGGTAAAGAGTGTTTCGTCATTCCGGAGTACACATTTGCAGTAAGATTAACAAGCACTTTTTTGCAGCTATCTCATGAACATACAGAATATAAATGGCTGACTTATGCGGAAGCCCAAACGCTACTTCAATATGACAGCAATAAGACTGCTCTGTGGGAACTGAACCGGCGCATTGCGCTTGGAATGTTGAAATAGATAACTTCATTTTGCCACAATATTTAATGAGAAAATACCATTTCAAGACGTCACTGCACCACCTTTAACGATTTCTATCAAAATTAAGGTTTTTTGACATAAATTGAAAGAGCTCGTAATCGTCGGATTACGGGCTTTTTTTGTGCTTATCTCAAATTGTCAAGCGGGCTGTATAATATGAAACGAAATAAAAAGAGTTCTAGTTTTAACAATCGGACAATTCAATTTTGTTTCCGATTTTGCATGTTGCGAGATAGTTGACTTTTGTGAATCTGTCTTTTATATCGACCGTAAAGTCTAATTTGTAAAAAGGAACGGAAACAATTTTTAAACGCACAGAGTGAGATCCAACTTCTAGTTTATATTTTGCATTGTATCCGTTGGCAATTTCGCCTCTATGTACGCCGTCAATGGTAACATCAACACGAGTGGTTTTGTTATAAAATTTGCTTATTGTAACTGCCAAAGAGAAATTAGGTTCTTTAATCACTCTATACAATTCTTGTAATCCACGACGCGCAATTGCATTATCATAATCCATAGTTAAAACTTGCTCATACTTTTTCTCGGCACCGTCAATGTCTCCCATTCGCATGCATTCTCCGGCACGGAGAAGCAGATTTTTGATTTCGGCAGAGTGATCTAAGCTTATGCTGCCTCGGTGCTCGATGACTATTTTGTCACGAACAATTTTAGTGCCACAATATGAGCAGAAGCCAAAGTCTCTTGAATCAACAATTTCGATCTGTGCGCCACACTGTGGGCAGATCATAGGAATAAATCCCATTTCTTACACCTCTCATTTTATGCTTTGTAGCAATAGCAAAGGCAAAGCACTTTGCTTACAGATAAAATTATCACAGATTAACTGTAAATGCAACACTTTTCGTGCAAGCAAAAAACTCCCGTCTTTATTGACGAGAGTTATCGCAGTTACTTCCTGCCGTACCCGCACAT
>ULKN01000640.1_pt1 | contig 11496 bp, 10 predicted proteins | sample 1951171 | NCBI WGS metagenome assembly ULKN01 (sample SAMEA4835502, study PRJEB28245) | human gut metagenome | biome: gut microbiome; material: fecal sample | place: Denmark | collected 2008
AGCCCCCTCCGTCAAAGTCCGTATTTCTCTTTTATTTCGCCGTAGTTGTTCTCGAATTTTACCGCGTTCATGCCGACTTTTTCTGCCCCGCGCACGTTCTCCTCGCGGTCGTCTATGAACAGGCACTCGTCGGCTTTGAGGCCGTATTTATTGAGGATATATTCGTATATCCTCCTGTCGGGCTTAATGATGTGCAGGTCGCACGAGACTACCACGCCGTCGAAAAAGTTCATATCGTAAAAGCGCGGAAAATATTCATAGAAGCGCCCGCTCGCGTTTGAGAGGACATATATATTCTTCCCGCTCTCACGCATCGCGCGGCAGAACTCCGGCGCGCCGTCAATCCTGTTGAGGAAATCCGGCCAGTGCCGCTCGCACTTTTCGAGTGCGGCGTGATATTTTTCCGGAACGCGTGCTTTCGCCGCGGCGAGCATCTGGGCATCGGTTATATTTCCCCTGTCGCCCTCGAGCCAGTCTTCGCTCTCGAACAGCTCGCGTCGGATAATTTTCTTTGACTCTTCGTTGGGGCAGAGCTCGTCAAGCGGGCGATTGACATCGTATTCTATGAGCACGTTGCCCATATCGAGAATTATGTTTTTTATCATTTTATTCTCCGTATCAAAAAACGCCACCGACCCGTTTGAAATTCAGACAGGCGGCGGCTTTTTCTTTCATTTATTTAGTCATGAAAAGTATTCCCATGCATCCGGGTCCGCAGTGGCTTGCAATGGTGCAGCCCGCGCAACCGATGAGAACCTCCTTGAACGGGAGAATGCTCTTTATCAGCGCGGTGAACTCCTTCACCTCGGCATCCGAAGCGCTCGACGAGGTCAGGAAAATGCGCGAAAGGTCGGCGTCGTCCTTGTGGGCGTTGAGCTCATCCTCGATATACTTCTTCTTGACGTCGAGTATCTTTCCGCGATACTTTCTCGCAACCCCGAGCTTGCCGTCCTTCATCTCGATGCACGGACGGATGGAGAGCAAGTTGGCTCCGAGCGCGGCTACGGTCGAGCAGCGGCCACCCTTCTTCATATATTCGAGCTTGTCAAGCACAAAGCTCGTGCAGGTCTTTTTGTTCAAATCAACGGCGGCCTTCGCTATATCCTCCGCGCTCATGCCCTCATCGCGCATCTCGCAGGCTCTTATGACCTGGAGCGCGATACCGGAGCTCAGATGGCGCGAGTCGATGACATAAACTCCGTCCATTCCCTCCGCGGCGAGTCTCGCGTTCTGATGGGTCGAGGATATCTCGGAGCTCAGCGAGAAATGGACAACTTTCTTTCCCTCGTCGATAAAGGACTTGAAGAAGGCCTCGTAGTCGCCTATCGGAATAGCCGAGGTCGTAGGCAGCTCGCCCGTCTCGTCGTAGTGCCTGAAAATATCGGGAGTGGTTATATCTATTCCGTCGCGGTATGATTTTCCTCCGAGATTAACATACAGCGGCAGGACATGTATATCATATCTTGTTTCAAGTTCTGCGCTCAGATCCGCAGGGCTGTCCGTGGTGATAACTACTTTACTGTTCATAGAACTTCTCCTTATACTCAAGTTAATCGGATTATATCATATCCGAGGTCAAATATCAACTTGTGTTGCAGAATAAAATATATTATAATATGCAACGTAACGGAGGGATCGGCATGATGAGAGAGACTGGGCGGCGGCTGCTCGGGATAGGAGCGCGCGCCCGTTTTGCGGCATATTCGCTGTTTGAGAAGAAATCAAGCGGCGATTCAAATTTCGCCCCTGGAGCGGAAAAATATATTCTAAAAAGCCCCGACGGCGCGCTCGAAGTAACTGTCTCCGGCGGCAAACTTACATATTCGGCGGTGGTCGGCGGAATTACCGTAATCAAGCCGTCCGAAATCGGTCTGCTCGTTCAGGGCAGCAAAAATATCGGCGCGGATGTCACACTCGGCGAGCCGAAAATTGAGCCCTGCGAAGAGACTTACCGAGACCTCGACACCGAGACGGATATTACCGACAGGCACATGAATTATATTATCCCCGTGCGCGCGAAAAAAATTATATACTCGCTCGAGGTGCGCATATGGAACGACGGATTCGGATTCCGTCTGCTGTTCGGCAAAGATACGGGGCTTCTTATCAGCGACGAGCTGACCCGGTTCAACGTGCCCGGCGACACGGTTTGCAGATATCAGACCGACCTCAAGAAGATGCAGGGAAAGACGCTGACGCAAAAGACATCGGAGCTTTCGCAAAGCGAAGTTTTCTCATGCATGACCGCATTCGAGTTTCCCGGGAAAAGCATATATATAATGATAACCGAATCGGATATCGAGAACTACCCCGGCATGGCTCTGCGCTCGCTCGGCGCGGGCAGATTCAAAACGGAGCTGTGGGACACGGACAAGTTCTTTATAAAGGGCGGGAAAACTCCGTGGCGCATAGTCACCGTGTGCCGCTCGCTCGATCAGCTCGTTCACTGCCGCGTTATAACCCACGCCGCAGCGCCCGTGAATGACAAAGCATACGAAAACGCCGACTGGATACGTCCGGGCAAGAGCGCGTGGTCGTATTTTATAGATGAAGAGCACAGCCGCCGATTTGAAAAGATAATGGAATTCAACGCCCTCGCGGAGCAGGCGGGATACGAATACAACCTCGCGGACAACGGCTGGCGCGACTGGGCAAAAACGGAACGCGGCGCGTTTAAAAAGGTCAAAGAGCTCGTTGACGACGTAGAAAAGCGCTCGGTCGGGATATGGCTCTGGCAGTCCGCCATGGACAAGGTTTGGTTCACACCATACAGGCGCAGGTTCTTCAAAAAGTGTCAAACGCTCGGGATAAAGGGCATAAAGCTCGACCACATCGAGAGCGAGACACAGTTCATGACCGAGTTTTACCGCCGCTTCGCGCGCGAGGCGGCAGAACACAAGCTCATGGTTATATACCACAATCCGCAGAAGCCGACAGGGCTGCGTCGCACATTCCCGAATGTGATGAGCATGGAGGCGATACGCGGGCTTCAATGCAAGGCAGACGCAGACAACGATACGATTCTTCCATTCACAAGGATGCTCGGCGGCAACGCAGATTATACGCCGCTGTGCTTCTCCGTGCCGAGATGTCTGAACGAAGTCAGCATATGCCACATGCTTGCCTCTGCCGTAATATACAACTCGGCATTCTTCACCGTCAGCGAAGACCCGTCAATTCTGAAAGCGCACGGGCTCGATTCGTTTGTCTCTCCCCTGCCGGTAATCTGGAACGAGACACACGTCCTCACCGGCAGCAAGATAGGCGAGATTGTAATTTTCGCGCGGCGAAGCGGAAACAGATGGTACGCCGCCGTATTTAACGGCTCTCAGGGCGAGCGGAAAACCAATCTGCCGTTCTCATTTTTAAAAGACAGCGCGAAATACGAAGCCGAGATATACACGGACGACCTCGCAGATCAGCGCGGGTATAACAAAGTGAAGATAGCCGTCACGAGCGCCGACAGCGCAGATATAGCAATGCGTCCCTCCGGCGGATTTGCCGCTGTGTTCAGGGAGATATAAAACGATCCTCCGTATTGTTTTACGGAGGATCTTGCTATATCACTTGAGCTTCCACGAGCTCACTTCGTTGTAGAGCGCCTCGGCGCAGTTTTCGAGCGGATAGTAGAAGTTTCTCATGCGCTCGGCGTATATCGGTTTCGGATCAAAGCCGTTTTCCGCGGCTTTTTTTATTTCCTCCACCGCGCCGTCCGGGTCGAGGACGAGCGGACCGAATGCCTTTTCAAACGGTAAATCCAGCTCGCGGTAGTGGTTCATTCCCGCCTTGAACTGTCCGTAGTCCGGCACAAAATAGAGCACCGGGCGGCAGAGATAAGCGAAGTCGAACACGAAAGACGAGAAGTCCGTTATGAACATCTTGTAGTCCTCAATGTCAACATGCGCGCCCGCCATGACGACGCGCGGACTCTTGATATCAAACAGTCCTTCGGCGTCCGCGATTATCGGGTGGAGCTTGACATCGAGATAGGTGTCCGTCTTTTCGAGCAGCTCATGCAGTTCCTCACTCTCAAGAAAACGTGAGAAATTCCTGAAATAGTCGGAGCTTTTGAGCTTTGAGTCTATCAGCTCCCACTTCGAGGAGTTTATCTCCTGAGTCAGGTATTTGCGCCACGACGGGGCAAAAAGAATCCTGTTCTTTGCCTTTTTGCTTCTGTCGATATGGTCGTATCGCGCCATGCCGGTCGGGATGAGATTGTCCTCCGGGTAGTGATAGTTCGTCATGTAATTCTGCTTTTCAAACGGAGCGGAAATGACGATTTTATCCGCGCGGCAGCGCTCGACCGAGTTCTGCGAACGCAGAGAGGCGTGAAGCACTCCGTGCTGGAGATAGACGGTTTTGAAATCGAGCAGATCGGCATAGGGCACTTCGCCCGCCGCCGAGCCGAACGGCGAAACGGGGGTCACGCCGTAGAACGCCGTGAATATCACGCGCGCCGAGAGATAGAGTAGCTTGTGCTTCTCCGAGCCGAATTTCACGAGATGCTCCTGTTCATCTTTTGTGAACAGCTCGTTGATATTCTTGTATTCGCGGCTGTAGATATAGTAGCGTTCAACGCCGTCGTTGTGCTTTATGTCATTCTTGAACTGGTAATAGCCGTTGTCGAAATCTACCGTGTGAAGGTCATAGTAGAGCTCGACCTTGTGCGCTCTGCGGTATTCAATGGCGGCATTGCGCAGCTTTTTGACATTGCCTTTGAAATTCTTGCTCTGCTCGCGCTCGGCACGGTACTTCTCATTTTCGTCAACGCTTCTGCTGACGAGTGTCCTGCCATTCAGAGTGAACATCACGCCGTTTCGGACATACATGCGTATTTTACGGCTGAACACGGCGGTCGGCTCGGCGAGAAGATTCGTCGGATATTCTTTGCCGCGTATGCTTATAAAGAACTTTATCTCGTGCCTGCCGTCTGCGGGGAATTCGCAGAAGAACGCCGGAAAATCGACAACGTTGACTGCGGAATCCTGCGCGCTGAAAACGGAGGTGAAAGTTTCGAGCTCGCGTTTTTCGCCGTCTACAGAAGCTATTACTTTCCACTCGCCGCGCCCGAGATGCGAGAACACGGGGGATTTTATGAACGAGAGCAGTCTCGCCTTTCCGTTTTCGACGAATATTTTTCTCATCATCAGCGGGAACGAGGACGCCGAAAAAATCTTTCTTCCGTCCGCCGCAATGCTGAGCTTGCCGTCATCTGCTATTACCGCCGGATGGCAATTCGGCTTGCGCGAGAGCCAGTAGTGGATATGATATTCATTGACGGACGGGTGCAATATTATAGTGTCCTCGTCCATTTGTTTGAGCAGCGCATCGATGCGCCTGTTTGCGCGCGCGAACTCCTCGGGCGAATAGTGATAGGGCAGGAGCTTGTCCTCCTTGAGCTTCCAGCGCAGGTCGTTGAAAACTATGCCCTGAAAATACGGCGGAACCCTGCCGCCGAACGAATCGAACAGCGCCTCATAGAACGCCATGGAGGTTTCGAATATATAATAGGGCGAAAAAACGGTTGAAACTATGCTGTTCTCGTTGCCGCGATTATATCTGTATTCGCCCTTTTGGCAAAAGCCTATTTTCATCTTGCGGCGCAGGATATCGCAGCAGTATTTCTCGTCCTCGTGCCTGAAATTCGGCGACTCGTCGAAGAAAATGCCGTTATTTTTATCATTCTTGACGCAGATATTTACATTCGTCTGCGTGATGAATCTGTTTTTGGGGTCGTCTAAATCGTACACGCCCGTGTGGGTCAGCGTGCGGTATCTGAAATGATAGACCGGCGGCGCATTTTTGAAATACTGCGTGATGCGGTAGGTGACTAAATCCACCTCGTCATAGACCGTGTCGAAATAGTCAACAACGCTCTTGACCGTATCGGGAGCTAAAGTGTCGTCGGAGTCGAGAAAGAAGATATACTTGCCCTGCGCATGGCGCAGACCGAAGTTTCTTGTCTTTGAAAGTCCCTCGTTCTCTTTTGAGTAGAAATGGATATTCTCATATTCGTCAGCCCAGCGGCGGCAGATATCTGCGCTGTTGTCCCGGCTTCCGTCGTTTATCAGGAGTATCTCCATGTTCCCGAACGGCTCGGTCTGCTCTTTAAGCGAGTTTATGCAGCCGTCGAGATATTTTTCGACATTGTAGACGGGGATGAGTATTGTGGCTCTGAATGGAAAATCAGACATTCAGGTCACCCCCGGCAAGTTTTGAGCAGACTTTGCAGCCGAGCTTCTTTGCCGCTCCGCCCATGCGGTAGAGCTTGAAATAGAGCCACGCGGCGATGCAGCGGCGCAGCGTGCCGAAGCTGAGCTTGCCGCCGTAAAAATCACGCACGACATCGTCGGCGAGGATAGGCAGAGTCACTTCTTTGTACATGGCGTTAGTGCCCGCCGAGACGAAGTCTCCGGCGCGGCAACCCTCTTTTAACAGAGCGGAATCAATGCCGAAAGCCGCGAGGGCATATGCGCTATAAGCCTCGTTTTCAAAGAACGGCTTTGCCGCCGCGGAAAACGCATCAAATTCAGCTTCTTTTTCTGCCTTGTCAAGCCCGCAGTAAGCCGAGAGCAGAAGCGTCAGAGCGGAGAGCCCGCCTTTGATTGAAACACTCTTTGCAATGATATCAAAGCTTTCGGCGTTCCAATCTATCGGCTTCGTGCCGTAGGCAAGCACCTCGTGTATGGGTTCAAAATTTTCATATGCGGCATACTGCGCGGCAAACGCGGCAAAACCGGCTGAATTTGCGGATAAAAGCTTTATTTTGTGCTCGTTTATAACTTCCGAGCGCATGACAAAATTCACGCCGACTGCAGGCGAGAACGCCTCGTGGACTGAGAATCCGTCGCGATAGAGCTTGCGCGGTGCATTATTTTCTTCAGCCGCCGCATTGAAAACGACCGCCTTATCTTCGAGCAGCTCGACAAATCCGGGCGCAAAAGTGGTCCCGGCATCGGCGAACATGACGAGCGGGGCATCGGGCGAAGCGAGGACGGAATTGATATCCTCGATTGAACAGGGCGCAAAATCTATCCTGCTGTTTTCCGCCGCCGTCGGAATTTTTTTGACATCTGCATTTTCTGCGCAGATTACAAGGCGAACGCCGCCGCGGGTTATGAGCGAGTAGGCGAGGTTTTCCGCCACGCCCGAATCGCCCGTGCAAATGACGCAAAGTTTGAAATTATATTCCATAAAAGTTTCTCCGATTGCAAAGCGCCCCCGCAGAGAGTGACCTGTGCGGAGGCAGCTTATTTATTTTGTTATGCTGTCAGTGCGGCGAAGGCAACCGTGCCCGCCATGATAAGAATATTCAATGCATATCTCTCGAGGAACGCGCCCGCTATAATAAGAACGGTCGGGATGAAGAGAACGATCTTCACAAACAGGTTTGCTCCGTCCTTGCCGTAGAGCGCGTGCCACAGACCGATAGCATCCTCCATGAGCGGATACTGGTTCGCGCACAGCGAGAAGCCGAGATAGAACAGGATGCAATAGACAATAAACATGAGCATCGTGCTCGAATCGGTGGGGACCTTGAAGAAGAACAGACCCGCAAAGCCCATATAGAGCATGGGCGTGCCGATTATCGCAGTGAACAGACCGGGCAGGAGGCAATAGAAGAATATCTTCGCCTTGCTGCCGATTGCGTCATGCTCGACATGGCCGCAGCCGTCGGTGAATCTGAGATACTTTGTATCCTCAACGGGGATACTGAACGCTCTTGCGATAAGATGCTCAAAGAAAGCCTTTATATATGCGCCGGGGAAGGTGAGCACCTTGCCGATGAAATAGATAACAGTTGAAATCATGAGATGACACCTCCGTCAGTGATGAAGACCTGCTCGACGGTCTTTTTGCCTGCAAGGCAGTCCGTGACGACCGTGCTTATCTCGTAGTTGTAGGTCTTGAGATAATCCTGAAGCGTCTTGTAGGTATCATCGTCCTTTGCAAGTCCCGCTGCAAGAGCCGCGGTGTTGATTATATCGAGCGTAAGATCGCCGTAGTTCATGGAGAACTGATATGCGTTCTTTCCGCACTCGTTAGCCTTTGCGTAGTCGCCCTTGAGCATATAGGCGATAGCCTCGTTGCGGTAGATATCCGAATCGCCGCCGGATGCCTCGATGCCCTCTTCGCAGATCTTTATCGCCGCGTCGTATTTGCCGGTGTACCAATAGAGGTTGGCGCGCAGGCTGTACGATGTGTAATCGCCGCTTGCAACTCCCGCCGCATTCTCGGCGGTATCGAGCTGGTCGCAGACCTTTTCGGCGCCGTCGGCGTCGCCCTGTGCGAGCAGAGCCATGACCTTCTGCTCATAGGCGGAGGAGTAGTTGCGGTTCTTTGCAATCATCTTGTCGGCGTATTCAACGGACTTCGCATAGTCGCCCGAGCGATAGTAGTAATCCGCAATTGTCGGACCGTAGATCATGAGACCCGCGGGATATTCCTTTTCCATCTTCAGGAGGAACTCGAGCTGGGTGTCGATGCTCTTGTCCGCCATCATCGCGATATAGCACTTGTAGTATTCGATATACTGATCCTCAATTCCGTCCTGACCCTTGAGAGCGTCAAGCTTCTTGATAAGATCGTCGTAGGGGATATCCTTCGCTTCGGCGTTGGCATAGTTCTGGAGAATCGAATATGCCTTCTCCTGCGTGGTGTTGTAGCCGTTATATGCCTTGACGAACTTGCGCATACCGAGCAGCCTCAGGTCGGATTTCACTGCGTCCTCGCCGAGGGTGTTTATGACATATCCGCCCGCGTCTATCTCGGTGTAGCCTTTTGCATAGATCTTCGCGGTCATCGCGGTCTCGCCGTAGCCGAGGGTGAATATCGTCTGATTGCCGAGGGTCTTCGACAGATTCGAGATAAAGTCGCTGTCGTTGAGAGAGGCGTTTGCCTCGCTCGCCTGGGACACCTTGTTGAGCGCGGCGTTGACATAGCCCTGGTTCAAGAGGGAGTCCGCCTCAAGCAGACCGACCATCTGCGTGGCGTTTGCGCCCATGAGCATCAGCGCGAACAGCGAAACTATCACGCAGAGCACCGCGGCAACTACGGAACCGCCCTTTATCTTCGTCTTCATCATCTTGGTACGGCAGTCCTCGCAGTAATAGCTGCCCTCTTCGCGCGCCTTCTTCTGGCAAAGGCTGCAAAGCGTTCTGTCATACTCAAAGTTTTTTTCTTCCTTTTCGGCAGCCTCGTTCTCTTCGAGCGGCTGCAGGTTTTCTTTATCTGACAAACCGATACCTCCTTGTCCGGTAGCATTACCTCTTCATTCTATCAGCTTTCTTATAAAAATTCAAATAAAATCAGACTTTGTTTACAAAAAACTCATAAAATAACGCCAAAGCTTAAATTACCGGCGCATCATATGCAAATATCGGCGCAAAATATCTTGTCATATCAATAAAAAATCTGTATAATCAACCTGCATATAAATAAGCGAAAGGAAGCAGAATATGCTTGAACTGAAAAATGTCTCCTTCTCGGTCGGCAGTGCGGACGACGAGCTGGAGATAATCGACGATATCAGCCTCACATTTGACGACGGCAAGTTCGTTGTCATAACAGGACCGAACGGCGGCGGAAAATCCACGCTCGCAAAGCTCATTATGGGCATCGAGCAGCCGACCGCATGACAGATAATCTATAACGGAACGGATATAACTCATATGAGCATCACCGAGCGCGCGAAGCTCGGCATCGGCTACGCTTTTCAGCAGCCGCCGCGTTTCAAAGGGCTCACGGTGCGCAGGCTTCTGAGCCTCGCCCACGGCAGCGAGCTGCCCGAGGACGCCTGCTGCGCATATCTGACGAGCGTAGGGCTCTGCTCGCGTGAATATCTCAACCGCGAGGTTGACGCGTCGCTCTCGGGCGGTGAAGTCAAGCGTGTTGAAATTGCCACGCTCATGGCGAGAAATGTAGACCTTGCGATATTCGACGAGCCGGAGGCGGGAATTGACCTGTGGAGCTTCGCTATGCTTGTCGAGAGCTTCCGCTCGATGTGCAAGAACAGATATGAAACAGTGATAGTAATTTCGCATCAGGAGCGCATAATGCAGCTCGCCGACGAGATGATAGTCGTCGAAAAGGGCAAGATTCGCACGCGCGGCACAAAGGAAGAGATTCTTCCGCAGTTGCTCGGCGAGCTTGATGAGAGCTGCGACTTCAACAGAAAGGACGGTGAATGATATGCAGGATCTGCTCAAAAAAGTCGATATGTCGCTGCTGCACACGATAGCGGACATGGATTCAATGCCGACGGGCGCGTTCAACATCAGAAAGAACGGTCAGGGCATCGCGAGACAGTCGAGCGAAAATATAACGATAGAGCCCAAAAAAGGAAACCCGGGCATAGACATATATATAAAGCCGTTCACAAAGGGCGAAGAGGTGCATATCCCAGTTATCATCACCGAGACCGGAATAAACGACAAGGTATATAACGATTTTTATGTCGGCGAGGGCGCGGATGTGTTGATAGTCGCGGGTTGCGGCATACACAACTGCGGCGGTGAAAAGACCGAGCACGACGGCATCCACCGTTTCTTTATCGGCAAGAACGCAAAAGTAAAATATGTCGAGAAGCACTACGGCGAAGGCGAGGGCACAGGCGAGAGAATACTCAACCCCGTGACCGAAGTCACCATGGAAGAGGGCTCTTACTGCGATATGGAGATGATTCAGCTCGCGGGCGTCGACTCGACTCTGCGCGAGACTGAAGCCGCCCTCGACGCGAACGCCAAGATAGTCATCACCGAGCGCCTGCTCACCCACGGCAGCCAGAAAGCCCGTTCAAATATGACCGTGAACTTAAACGGCAAAAATTCGAGCGCGCAGATAGTCTCCCGCTCCGTCGCGAGGGATCACTCCGAGCAGGTGTTCTATCCCAGAGCGGTCGGCAACACGGAGTGCCGCGCCCATGTCCAGTGCGACTCGATAATCATGGACAAGGCGAAGATACGCTCCATTCCGGAGATAACCGCCAACGACGCCGACGCGCAGATAATTCACGAGGCGGCTATCGGGCGCATAAACAACGACCAGCTCTTAAAGCTCATGACCTTCGGGCTGACTGAAGAGGAAGCTGAAGAGGTCATAGTCAGCGGCTTCTTGAAATAAATAGATAAAAATATATTTTTATGCAATAAGTTTAAAAAACTATTTGCAAATCAGAACAGATATGTTACAATTACACTGTTTAAGACCGCGCACATGACGAACCGGCCGCGCGGCATTTAAGGAGGTTATAACCAAACATGGAAAAAGCGAAGCAGTATTTCTGTGCTAAGCCCAACGGCAAGCTGCACTATCCGCACACGATACTCACGGGATTCGGTTTCCTTGCGTCGTCTATCGCATGGGCAATCTACGATCCCTACATAACCAAGATACTCAACCACCTGCTCAATAACAGCGCCACGATAACCTCGTGGTCGGCAAAGCTCAACGCCGCGTTCCCGGCTCTCGCCGAGTTCGCCGCGGCAAACGGCGGGG
>ULKN01025599.1_pt1 | contig 10947 bp, 10 predicted proteins | sample 1951171 | NCBI WGS metagenome assembly ULKN01 (sample SAMEA4835502, study PRJEB28245) | human gut metagenome | biome: gut microbiome; material: fecal sample | place: Denmark | collected 2008
GTTGTCGGGTTCAGGTTGATGGGTTCAGGGGGGCGGCGCATTCATAATGATATAGCGCCGCGAATGTTGAGCTGGCGCTTCGCGCGTATCGTCATTCCGAGCGTAGCCGAGGAATCTTTTTCGTTCGCGGCCAACGAGTTGGTATGAAGGCATCGGAAAATGGGAAACACCGTATCTCGATGAAATTGGAATACGGTGCTTCATGCAAACGGTTTGGCTGAACTATTGATGATACGGCTGCAACAAAGATTTCTCGACTTCGCTCGAAATGACGAAACGGGGAGATGATTGCCCCATATAATCTGCATTTTTATAATTCTGCGGCGCTTCTGCTTTTATGCGCCGCACCAATCCCTTTGAACCTTTTGAATCTATAGAACCCGCTCCCCTTCTTTCGCACACTGTCAAAGGACGGCACGCCTCCTGAGCTAACCCTGAGCCTTCAATCATCAATCCCTAAACTTCCACATATACAGTCCCACGCAAATCAACGCGGAGAGAAGGGAGCCCATCGGGGCGGCTAGTCCCATCGGAGACAGTGTCTCGGGGAAGAGGAGGATGGCGAGGTAGGTGCCGGGGACGCGGACGGTGACGATTGAGATTATATTGTGCAGGAAGGAGTAGATCGATTTCCCATAGGCAGAGAAATACCCCGAGAAGCAGAAGTGGATGCCGGCAAAGATGCAGTCGATGACATAGGTACGGAAGTATTCACCGCCAAGGCGCACGATTTCCGGCTCATGGCTGACAAAGAGTGAGATGACCCACTCGGCGCAAAAGTGGACGACGAGGGTCGTAAAAAGACCGAAGATGATGCATACACGGATGCCGCACAGGAGCGCCTGCCGCCCGCGCTCATCGTTTCCGGCGCCTGCATTCTGTGCGGCGAAGGCGGCGACGGTCGAGAGCATGGCAGAGGGGACGAGGAAGAGGAAGCTGATGATCTTCTCCACGATGCCGACTGCGGCGGCGACTTCGACGCCGCGGCTGTTTGCGATGGCGGTGATGATGAGAAAGGAGATCTGGATGAGCCCGTCCTGACAGGAGATGGGAAGACCTATGGCAAGGAGCGTCTTCATGCGGAGGGCATCGAAGGAGAAGGACTTCTTCGGGAAGGCAAGGCCAAGGTCGGCGCGGGCGAGGTACAAGAGGCAGAGGAGGACGGAGACGGCCTCGGAAAGAATGGTGGCTGCGGCTGCTCCGGCGGCCCCCATCGCCATGGGGCCGATGAATATATAGTCAAGCAGGAGATTGATGAGACCGGCGAGAGCGATAAAGTACATCGGCGTCCTTGTATCGCCAAGTCCGCGGAAGATGCTGGCAAGGACATTATAGGCGACGATGAAGGGGATGCCTGCAAAGCAGATGAGAAGGTACGCCCTTGTATCCTCCCATGCTTCCGCCGGGGTCTTCAGCCAAGAGAGGATAAGATCGCTCGAAAGGAGGAGGAGCACGGTGCTAACGAGGCTGAAGAGGGCAAAGAGCAGCACCGAGCTTCCGATGCAGCAGGAGGCTTCCTTCCGATCTTTGCCGCCCACCGCGCGGCTGATGGAGACGGTCGTCCCCATGGCGAGCCCGACGATGATGACGGTCAGCATGTGCATCAGCTGGCTTCCGATGGAGACGGCCGTGATCGGTGCGGCGCCATTGAAGAGACCGGTGATGAAGAGGTCGGCCATGCCGTAGAACGCCTGCAGAAAACAGGCGAGAAGGTAAGGGATAGCGAAAGCCATCATTTTGGGGAGCAAAGGCCCTTGGGTAAGATTGATTCCGGTCATAGGATCCTCTTTGTACAATGAATAGCCTGCCGCCACTCACGCAGGCTGCTGCTTCATGGAGACAATCATATCACAGGCGAGGCGCTTGCGAAATATGGCTTTGGCAGGTGGTCTTCTGCCTGCATTTGCTTTTTTCCCGTCTCTGCTATAAGATGAAGGACAAATGAGGTGATTGGTATGTACATGACAGCACAGCGCAAGCGTCTTTTTCAATTCTTCAACGATCATCCGGATGCTTCCTTTTCCGCCAGAGACATACAGGCTCTGCTGAATCGCTCAGAAGCGTCTGCGATCAGTCTCAGTGCGGTGTATCGCAATCTGGCTTCTTTGGCAGAGGCCGGGCTGATCTTGAAATCGGCGGCCAGTGATGGACAAGAAACATTGTATAGGTTCGTCGGGGCGGATGCCTGCCGGGATGAGCTTCATATGACCTGTCTTTCGTGCGGTCAGACGACCCATGTAGACCATGCGACCGCGCGTGCTCTCGCGCAGGCCTTGGCGGGCAATGATGAGTTTCAGATGAATCTGGGGCAGACCACCATTTACGGCTTATGCAAAAAATGCCGGGAAAAATAATTTGTTTCTTACACAAAGAAGGACCCATTCGGGTCTTTTTAAATTTGAGAAAATTTCGCAAATCTGTTGACGGAAGGACAGGAAGCGATTATAATGGGGTTCGTATTTGCGAAAGTGTCGCAAATCTTTATGATGGTTTCTGCTTTCGAAAGAGGGGCGGCCGGAGGGGCTGCTATTGGTTTTGCGGATGCAGTATGCTGCCAGATCATGGCGGAGCGCATTGCCTGTCACAGGCAATGCGAGAAAGAAACTTTTTCCTCCCCGGTCACATGTCATCCCTGCTTTCAATCGTAAAGGAGTTCTTACTATGAAAATGAAAAAAATAGGTCTTTTCATAGCGACGCTTGCCGCTTGCCTGATAGGCGGCGTTGCATTGACAGGCTGCACGCCAGGTCAGAAGTCAGCGGCTTCTGCGCCGCCGGAAAAGAAGCTTCAGATCGTTTGCACCAATTTTCCCGGTTATGATTTTGCAAGGCATATCGTAAAGGATCATGGCAAAGTCACCATGCTGGTGAAACCCGGTACGGATGTCCATAGCTTTTCTCCCTCGCCGAAGGATCTGAAAGCGGTGGCTGATAGTGACCTTCTCATTTGTACGGGCGGTGACTCTGATGAATGGCTAGGGAAGATACTGGATGCGACCGGCAAGAAGCCCGGGAACGTATTTCGGATGATGGATGCCGTGAAGCTGTCAGAAGAAGAGCATCCGGAAGGCATGCAGCCTGAAGAGGAAGCAGAGAAAGAGGCGGGCCCAGAAATGGATGAGCATGTATGGACCGCTCCTGCCAATGCCATTGAAATCGTCAAAAAATTGAATGCTTCTATTTCCAAGCTGGATGGTGCGCATGCGGAGGAGTATCAGAAGAATGCAGAGGCATATATGAAAGAGCTCAGCGATCTGGATCAGAGCTTCCGTGATGTGATCGATCATGCAGATAGAAAAGAGATCATCGTGGGAGATCGCTTCCCCTTCCTGTACTTTGTGAAGGAGTACGGTTTGACATATGATGCGGCTTTCCCGGGATGCGCCAAGGATACGGAAGCCGATCCGAAGACCATTGCCTTTTTGATCGATAAGGTCAAGGCAGATCAGATTCCCGTGATCTTCCATATCGAATTGTCCAATCAGCAGATGAGCCGCTCCATTGCAGAGGCGACAGGAGCCAAAGAGAGACAGCTCAATTCCATTCATAACGTCACGCAGAAGGATTTTGACGCCGGCGTCACTTATGTGGATCTGATGAGACAGAATGTCAAGACCTTGAAGGAGGCATTGAACTAAATGAGCGTATTGGATTGTCGGGATCTTTCTTTTGCATATGAAGGAAGACCGGTGTTGTCTCATGTGAATTTTTCTTTAGAAAAAGGGAGCTATCTGGGCATCATCGGTGAAAATGGCTCCGGTAAAAGTACTCTCATCAAAGGGATCCTGGGGCTCAAAAAACAGGCGTCAGGTGAGATCCGTCTCCATTTGCCGGATGCGCAGAAGGGGATGGGCTACCTGCCGCAGCAGCAGACCATGAAAAAGGATTTTCCGGCCAGTGTGTGGGAGGTCGTATTGTCCGGCAGGCTGAGTCAGCTTTCGTTTCCTTATCGGTACAGAAAAGTAGATCGGGATTACGCAGAGCATATGCTGCAGTTTCTATCCCTTTCCTCTTTGAAGGATCATGCTTTCCGCGAATTGTCGGGCGGACAGCAGCAGAGAGTGCTTCTGGCGCGGGCACTGGCGGCGGGCAGTCAGGTGCTGGTGCTGGATGAACCGGTGACCGGGCTGGATCCTCGCATCACGGAAGAGATGTATGCCATGCTGGAACGATGCATTCACGAGTTGGGACTGACCATCATAATGGTATCTCACGATCTGCCCCGCGTGTTTCATGAGGTTCATCAGGTTTTGTATCTGGCGAAAGGGAAGCAGATGTTTTTCGGTCAGACGGAGGACTTTCTCAAAGCGCATCCCGAAGTCATACGGCAAGGAGGGATCCTGTGATGTCTCTTATTCTGGAATTGCTGCAGTATCCCTTTATGGTGCGTGCGCTGGTGGTGGGCATCTTGATCTCGATCTGTGCTTCGCTTTTGGGGACCAGCCTGGTCCTCAAACGGTACTCCATGATTGGTGACAGCTTGTCCCATGTGGGCTTTGCAGCGCTGGCAGTGGCCTATGCCTTTTATCTGGATCCGTTGGTGATTTCCATCCCCGTCACGATGGCAGCGGCTTTTCTTCTTTTGGAATTGAAGGAAAGCATGCGTATCAAAGGGGATGCGGCGACGGCGCTTCTTTGCAGCAGTGCTTTGGCCGTGGGGGTTCTTGCCATTTCTCTCACCAGAGGGATGAATACGGATGTGTCCAATTACATGTTTGGCAGCATCCTTGCAATGAGCAGCGCGGATGTCTGGCTCAGCTTGACAGCGGGCAGCATCATCATCCTCCTGTACATTCTCTTTTATCATCCCTTGTTTGTTGTGACTTTTGATGAATCCTTTGCCACCGCTTCCGGGGTGCGGAGCCATTTCTATCATCTGGTCCTGGCACTCATGACGGCAGTCACGATCGTGCTCGGCATGCGTATGATGGGCGCGCTTTTGATTTCCAGTCTGATCGTATTTCCTGCCATCACGGCGATGCAGATCTGCCATCGGTATCTGACCACCATCGAGGCATCCACGCTGGTGGGACTTGGCTGCTTTCTGGTGGGGATCACACTTTCGTATGCATTGTCCATTCCCACCGGGCCTTGCATTGTCTTGATCAATCTGATCGCCCTCTTTGCGGCTATCGGCCTGCGAAAATGGAGAGAAAGCGGGCGCATGGATTGAAAGGATAGGCTTTATATATCCTGCTGGGCATGCTTCCTGTACCGGGAGGCTGCTGCGTAAAACAGGCAGCAGGCCATATGATACTCACGCACAAAACGGTGCAGACGGGTATGTGGATTTTGAATGCAATTCCCGAGTGGAAAAGATCTCTTATAACGGGAAGGCAACCATCGTTGATGGAGAAAAGTACGGCTCTATGCACGGAAATAGCGATCGGCACTTGCAAGAAAAGCTGCTGCCTTACCGGCGGCGGCTTTTTTTGAAATACGTGTAGTAAAAAGTCTCGTATATATGATAAAATAATATAGTTATTTTCTTGTTCATGAATATTTTACAAGGGTCATCAGAATGAAACAGACAGATACAAAATCATCCAAAGACATAAAGCAGACAGATAGTCCTGGCCACTGGAAGATCTGGTGGGCGATCGCGACGCTGGTGCCTTTTGGCTTTTCCTTTTTTCTTTCCTGGTATTTCGGTGCGCCGGGCGGATTTGAGCTTTCTTCGCAGGTGAAGGTCTTCCTGCTCTTCCTGCAGGTCGGTTTTGTGACGGCCTATTTTATCCGGCACCGCTTGACGCGGGCAGCCGTGCATCTGTGGATCACGATCGGCTTCCTATGGCTGCTCTCACTCATCGTGCCGTACCTTTCGACGCAGACGGATGTGGTGCTCGACATGTCGGATATGTCAGGCGAGCTCTCTGCGCCGCTCTATCTGTTCATCTCCTGCCTCTCTGCGGCATGGATCCTGCCGGGTAAATGGCGCATGATCGCGCGCATTGCGTGTGTCGTCCTGATGCTCCTTTATGTGGGCATCCAGTTCACGTATGTGGGCTACTACTTCATCACGCATTCTCTGATCTCCATCAATATGCTGCTGGCGCTCGCGCAGACGAATCTTGCCGAGACGAAGGAGTATATCGATGTGAATATCCCGTATGCCGAGCTTATCCTGGGGACGCTTGCGATTCTCATCCTCGCGTGGCTCATCTTCCACAGCAGCCGTTTCTCCTTCAATGGCCGCCTTCCCGTGTCCCGAAAGGCGTGGTGGGCGATGGCGCTGCTCTTCCTTGTGAATGTCGGTCTCTGCTGTCTGTCCATCGGGGCGACGCGACTTGCGCATGTGTATTATGAGACCTACGAGACGCTTTCCAGCTTCTCCGATTTCCAGACGATGGTGGAGAAGCGCCGCCACATGTCGATCAAGGATCGCATCCTTGCCGCGCGGCTCAAAGCGGCGCCGGACGGTGTCTACGTCCTCATCATCGGCGAGTCTCTGACGCGCGACCACATGGGTGTCTATGGCTATCACAGAAATACCACGCCTTTCCAGACAGAGGCCGCTGCAGACTCTCACTATACCTTCTTCAATCATGCCTATTCCTGCTACACACAGACCGTTCAGGTCCTGACCGAAGCCCTGACGGAGAAGAACCAGTACAATGATATGGAGCTGGTCGATGCCTACTCCATCATTGACATGGCAAGGCAGGCCGGTTTCCATACCACATGGATCTCAAACCAGTCCCGCTATGGTGTCTGGGATACGCCGATCGGTGCGATTGGAAGCGCCTGTGATGATCAGTACTGGATCAACCAGTATGTCGGAACAGATGTCGTGACGAAGGACTTCGATACCGCCCTCATCCCCTATCTGCGGAAGGTCGATCCGAAGAACCGTCGCCAGCTCGTCGTCGTCCATCTCATGGGCAGCCACGTCAGCTACTGGGACCGTTACCCGTCCGAGTTCTATCACTGGCCGGAGAGCATGGGAAAGGCACGTTCGACGGCTGACGTCATGAATGATGAGTATGACAACTCTGTCCTCTTTAACGACTACGTCGTCGAAAGCATCATGAACGAAGCCGTGAACTACATGAAGGCGGACAGCGTCCTCTACTTCTCCGATCATGGGGAGCAGGTCACTGAGCGTCCGGGGCACAATGCAGACCAGTTCGACTACACGATGGTGCACATTCCCTTCTGGATCTACACCTCGGATGACTACCAAAGGAGCCACCCGCGCACCATGAAGACTATGTGGGATAGAAGAAATATGCCATTCACCAATGACATGCTCTACGATACCTTCATGGGTCTCATGGGACTTACGGCGACTCGCTACGATGAAAAGTCCGACATCCTTTCCCCTGACTTTGATAAAGATGTGACGACGCTCATGACCATGTACGGCAATGTCATGGTCAGAAACGATACCGAGCAGCTCGGAAGCAGCAAGGAGGCAGAGGATGAGCGCTGGAACAATGATATCCATCGCCGCCGCCTCTTCGCTCCGTCTTTCGATTGGAGCCGGTATCAGCCCGTCAAGATCGCGGGAGAAGAGATCCCCGATGTACCGAATGCGGGAGCAGGGCAGTAGAAATAGTTTTTGAGGGTTCGCCCTTTGATTCCGCTTGAAAGCTTCACTTGAATGAGAAATTAGAAATGCGAAATGCGAAATGGTGGTGCGGCGCAAAAAAATAATGAAACGCCGCAGAATATAAATAGGGCGATGCCCGCTGGAGATGTCAGATGCCAGACGTCAGATGTCTAATGTCTCCCATTCTTTTAGTCTAATCTCCAGTCACCAGTCACCAGTCACCAGTCACTCCTAATCCCTAATCCCTAGTCACTTTACTTTACTTTATTCCCGAAAGGAGTCTCCCATGCGTCTCAGACGTAAACCCTGGATCGAAGAAGCCATCAAAAATTACACCTCCATCCTCTTTTTGGAGGAACCGACCGACATGAAAGGCAAGTGGGAGACACAGTTTCCCCGTCCGGAGCAGCCGCTCCATGTAGAATTCGGCACCGGCAAAGGGCAGTTCATTTCCGGTATGGCCGCGCTCCATCCTGATGTGAATTACATCGGCATGGAGGTGCAGGAAGGCGTCATCTACTATGCCGCACAAAAGACTGCGGAGAAGGATCCGCCGGTAGACAATGTCCGTCTCATCTTAGGCGATGTGAGCGAGATCCTGAATATTTTTGACGAAGGCGAAGTCGATGTGATCTACCTCAATTTCAGCGACCCCTGGCCGAAGAAGCGCCATGCCAAGCGCCGCCTCACCTATCGTGATTTCCTGAAACGTTACGCCGTCATTTTAAAAGAGGGCGGTGAGATCCGCTTCAAGACGGATAACAAGGATCTTTTTGATTTCTCCGTCGAAGAATTTGAGGCCATGGGCTGGCAGCTTTCGGACGTGACCTATGATCTTCATGCCGCTCCCGTCCCCGGGGATGTGGAGACAGAATATGAAGAGAAGTTTTCCAGAAAGGGGAACCTCATATGTCGTCTCGTAGCGAGACGTCCCTGAAGGATACGAAGTATGTGCCCGAGTGTCTGAAATGGATGCTCATCGCGGCCGCCATACTGATCGCCATCGGGGCGATGAATGTCTATAATGCCACCTACTATATGAATATGGCGGCGGGCGATGGGCCGTATACGCACTTTTTGAAGCATGTCGGGGTCTTGGCGCTCAGTCTGGCCATCGGCGCCGTCGTGGCTTGGCTGCCGAAAGGATTCATCCGGGGCGGCGCCTTCGTCTGGGTGGGGGTGACGATACTACTCCTTGCTGTGGTTGTTGTGGCCGGGCATCGGGCGAATGGCGCGACGCGCTGGATCATGCTCGCGGGCTTCTCTCTCCAGCCGTCCGAAGTCGCGAAAGTGACCGGCCTCATCTGGGCCGCCTCCTTCCTCTCGAAACGGATCCAGAAAGGAGAGAAGATCACGCTCGTCAAACGCTTCTTTCGTCCGGTCTTCCATTTAGCGGATCGGAAGAAAAAGGAGAATACCTTCCGATCCATGATCGGGTACTTTCTGCCGCTCTATGGGCCGCTCGTGATGGCACTCTTTGTTCTGAAACAGCCGGACATGGGGACAGCGGGGATGATTCTGCTCTTCCCCCTACTTCTCTACGTCTTGGCAGGACTTCCGCTTTTCGAAATCCTCTTGGGCGTAGGGGGTGCGATCGTCACCTTTGCGATTCTCGTCATTGCTGAACCGTATCGCATGGACCGTGTGGTCGTACTCTGGGATCCCTTCTCCTATGCGGCGAACCGCGGCTACCAGACGGTGCAGAGCCTCATCGCTGTCGGCTCCGGTGGACTCTTCGGGCAAAGCGTTGGCGAAGGCATGTCGAAATTTCTCTACCTGCCCGAGCAGTACACCGACTTTGCCTACGCCGTTTTTAGTCAGGAATTTGGCTTCATAGGCTCTGTTTTCGTCCTCATTCTCTACCTCGTTTTTCTTCTTGCGGGATTCTCCGCAGCCAGAAAGCTGAAGGAGACCTATGCGGCTCTTCTCGTCTACGGACTCACCATGCTGATCTCCGTGCAGGGCATCGTCAATATCGCGATGGTCATCGGCTGCTTTCCGGTCACCGGCATCCCACTGCCCTTCATCTCTTATGGCGGGTCCTCGCTCCTCATGAATATCATCTCTGTCGCACTCATCTACGGCACCACGGTGCAGAGCCTTCGTGAGACAGATCTGGAGGAGCGAAAGCGCCGGATCGCACAGATGGAAGGGCGCGGGTGAGGAACTGCTGACCGGGGATCTCCCGGAAGAGGCTTCCTTAAGCGCTGCACCGCATACCATTTCGAGAGCTTCCCGGAGGCTGGCATGAAGTATAATGAAAATGATACGCTCGATGTGTTGACCCGGCGTCTTTCCTTGGCCGCTGCCGAGGAAAAAGGGATCTGTTTCCTTTCTGTGGGCTCCGTGAAGGGGAAGGGAGTGACAGCTCTTTGCCGGGCCGTAGAGGAGATCCGAAAGAGAACCGTGAAGCCTCTTACGATCCTTGCACTGACCATGGACATGGTCGCTATGGGGCGTATGGCGCTTGCCATCAGGGCTTGCGGTTTCGAAGGCGCGGCGATCTGCATGCAGGATGGGATGCGCTTTCTTGCGACCGTACATGGCGGGAAGCTTTCCGCGGAGCGGCTTTCCCCGTCTGACTTTGCATTTCCCGAAGAGAACGAATGGACACCCTACCATGAGATGGCTTTTTATCTGGGGATCACGCTCTATGCGGCGGGGATGGAAGAGGCGCTCCTTCCCGCGATGGATCATGCAAGACACATGGCGAAAGAGCTTTTGAAGGACAAAACGGTTTGATCTTATGGGATAATGAGTGAAAATAAAGAGTAAGCAAAAGCCATGAGAAACGGCGATTCTCATGGCTTTTTGCTTGCTTACATTCTCTTTACAAACTTTACTGTACGATGATAGATGGATTACTATTTTTTCTATATAATTTATTTATAAACAGGACTCGTTTTGCAAGGGGTTCGTATGTCTATCAAGGGAAACACTGATTCAATCGTTGTCAGATTTCATTCTTGGATTTTTATACAGAGCAAGGAATCAGCTGACGCGAATAGCGAGCTATTTAAGGAGGATGATGACGAAGCTATGTATAAAAATCCATATGAAATTCGACTCTGCGATTGAATCAGCGTTTCCCAAGGTTCATATAGGTAAGGAAACGCTGATTGCAGCGTCAGACGATGGAGTCCGTGTTTCCTTGGGAGGAGCACGGAATGAATGAAACAGTAAAGATCTGCTTTGGCCTGATCGGCGGCCTGGCGCTTTTCCTGTACGGCATGAATACGATGAGTGATGCCCTGCAGAAAACTGCCGGGGAGCGCATGAAAAAGATCCTCAGCTTTTTGACAAAGAATCCGATCATGGGGGCGCTCGCCGGAGCGCTGGTGACGGCAGTCCTGCAGAGCAGCTCGGCGACCACCGTCATGGCGATCGGCTTCGTCAG
>ULKN01020591.1_pt1 | contig 10920 bp, 10 predicted proteins | sample 1951171 | NCBI WGS metagenome assembly ULKN01 (sample SAMEA4835502, study PRJEB28245) | human gut metagenome | biome: gut microbiome; material: fecal sample | place: Denmark | collected 2008
GTTCCCCCGTGTTCACATTGTGCGCACGATGAAGAGCGACTCAAAACGGCATCATTATTATATGGTTGAGGAGGGCGCCCCCATGAGACTGTTGCGCAGCCTGCGTGGGCAGGAGCGCCCTCGTGACAAACGAAAGGGAGTGTAAGCCATAGGCACCAATACAGCAAGCTATAAAGAAATGCGCAACATCGTTATGGGAAAGCTGGTTGACCACACCATAGACGATGAGTACGAGGATTTGAGCGAGCGTCTGTTTGGTGAGGGCAACTGCTTCAACTCCAGTGAAGTCCGGAAGAGGATGTACGGGATGCGTACCATCATCGAAGCTATTGAGCGTGACGGTGAGGACGCCGTATGCGATGAAGAGCAGCTGTCTGCACTGGAGACCAGACGCATTGAGCTGCTCAAGGAACGACAGAAGTTCTTTGACCAGAGAAATGCATTCAACAAACTAATTCGTGAGCGTTCCCGACAGGAGGAACTTAACGAGATTCTTGTGGAGGCAGTCAGGAACGGAAACTTACCTCGCCTTGCCTATGAGCCGTGCCACATCGAGTCGTCCGACAATGACCTGTTGGTCAGTCTCAACGACATCCATTACGGTGCGGATGTGGACAACCATTGGAATACATACAACTCAAATGTGTGCAGAGAGATGATGTGCCGATATCTGGACAGGGTCGTTGCTATCGGCGAGACTCATGGCAGTGAGAATTGCATTGTCTGGTCAAACGGTGACGCAATCAGCGGCAATATTCACCAGTCTATTGCTGTCACCAACAAAGAGAATGTGATTGAGCAAATCAAGGGTGTTTCAGAATTGATTGCAGAGTTCATTGCCGAACTGAGCAAGCATTTCAAGTCTGTGGTGTTTGTCAGTGTGGCGGGCAATCACAGCCGCATTACGCCAAACAAGGATGACGCTTTGCTCAGCGAGCGTTTAGACGACTTGGTCGAGTGGTATCTCGGCGCACGATTGCAGAACTTTGAGAATGTAACGATTGGTGCAGTGGAAGGAAGCTCCGTCAAAATCGACAGCACCATGTATCTTATCAATATCCGTGGCAAGACATACTGTGGCGTCCACGGAGATTTTGATGGTTCCACCAGCAAAGTGCAGGCATTGCAGACAATGGCAAGAACTCCGTTGTACGCTGTGCTGTCCGGGCACTTGCACCATAACAAGATTGATGAAGTGCAAGGCGTCAAGACCATCATGGCTGGAAGCTTTCTCGGAATGGATGATTACTGCGTACAGAAACGAATTTACGGGAAAGCTGAGCAGATGGTATGTATCTGCGATGCAGAGGGAGTTCGCTGTTCTTACGGCGTCCCACTTCAATAAACAACCCGCGAGGGCTGTCCGCAAATGGGCAGCCCTCTTCTAATTTTGGTTTGTTTCCACCACCTACTCCGTTTCTGGAGAAGGAACGCAGTACGCATATTACAAGGCAGGCAACTCGAAGGTGAAGAACAAAGGTGGCTCCGCTAACATCTGGTGGGAGCGTTCTCCTTCTTCTGGCTACAGCAATAATTTCTGTCGTGTCATCAGCTCCGGCGCCGCCGACTTTCACAACGCCAGCTTCAGTCTTGGCGTCGCTTTCGGCTTCTGCGTCTAACCTCTCCACCCCGCCGCATTTGCTTTGACGCAGAATATAAGTTTTTACATGGGGTCGTGGTCAAGCGGCTAAGACACCGCCCTTTCACGGCGGTAACGATGGGTTCGATTCCCTCCGACCTCACCATACTTTGGGAGAGTGGTAGAGCGGTCAATTACAGCAGACTGTAAATCTGCCGCCTTCGGGCTGCGTTGGTTCAAATCCAACCTCTCCCACCATATTGCGGGCAGGACAAGCGGTTAAGTCGCAGGTCTCATAAACCTTGAGGAATCGGTTCAACTCCGGTGCCCGCAACCAGTTTTTAATTCTATAGAAAGTGAGGTGGCTTGTATGCCCAGAAAAACAAAGCAAAACGAAATCACAAGCCCTGAGCTTTTAAGTCAGGTCAACTCGGAAAACATCCGGCTAAAACAGGATTTTATTGCCTATCTGCAGTCTGTGCAGCGCAGTCCGAAGACGATTGCGGGCTATGCAAATGACCTTGATATTTTCTGGGTTTGGAATTTACAGAACAACGGGAACAAGTTTTTCCCGAAAATCTCCAAGCGTGATTACGCAGCATATCAGCATTGGCTCATCAATGAGAACGGTAATTCTCCCGCTCGTGTGCGGCGATTGAAGTCTGCGATTTCCTCGCTCTCCAATTATGTGGAGAACATCTTGGATGATGAAGATGAGTTTAAGGGGTTCCGTTCTACCGTAAGAAAGATAGAGAACCCTGCTATGCAACAGGTGCGAAAGAAAACGGTGTGGAGCGATGAGGCGCTGGATAAGCTACTTGATGACCTGCTTGCTTCCGGGCAAAACAAAAAAGCTTGTGCCGTGGCTCTCGCTATGTGCAGTGGACGGCGTAAGGCAGAGCTTTGCCGATTCCGGGTTGACGATTTCAAAGACGACAACCTTGTATGCGGCGGGGCGTTGTACAAGACCAGTGAGCCGATTCAGACAAAAGGGTTCGGCCTGGGCAAATACATTTACTGCTACACGCTGGCAAAAAAGTTCAAACCATATTTTGATGCATGGATGCGTGAACGGACGGAACTTGGTATTGAAAGTGAGTGGCTGTTTCCTGCTGGAACGACAAGTGAACAAATGAGTGAGACAACGCTCAACAGCTGGGCGAACACCTTTAGCAGGATGACAGGTGAAGATTTTTACTGGCACAGTCTGCGGCATTACTTTACAACGCACCTTTCCAAGCTCGGTTTGCCAGACAATATCATTCAAGACATCATCGGGTGGGAATCTGCTGACATGGTTCGCGTTTATAAAGACCTGAGCGCAGAGGAACAGATTTCGCAGTACTTTGACGAGAATGGTGATATTCGGTCTGACGCACAGAAGTCACTGTCAGACCTGTAACGGAAAGGAAGGCAAGGATGGATATTAAAAGGGTCGATTTAATCCAGCAGCTTGTGGACAGGCATGGCTACACGAAGAAGGCCGCCACAAGCATTGTTGATGATTTTACCAATCTTATTTTGGAAAATCTCGAAGAGGGCAATACAATTTCAATTCACAACTTCGGTTGTTTCGATATTTTGGAACGCAAGGCGCGAAGCTGTCCGAACCCACAGACCGGGGAGAAGGTCGATGTCCCTGCGCACTGGATTCCCCGCTTTTACCCTGGCAACAAAATGCGTATGGCCGTTAAGCTGTGGGAGGGAAATCATAAAAGGGGGCTGATGTAAATGGCAGACGCCCCGAGACGCAGAAAGCTTGAAAAGACGACAGATGACTCAATGCTACTCCAAACTTCTCAGAAGTTTTACTGCTGCAGATGCGGCACATCGTATAGCCGCAAGAAAGGGTATTTCCCTGTTAGCCACAGCCTGATGTATCGTGGCTCCGGCTATCTGCCTGTCTGCAACGACTGTGTAGAGGATATGTACGAACAGTATAGAGATTCTCTTGGTGATGACAAAGAGGCTATGCGCCGGATGTGTATGAAGCTTGACCTATATTGGAATGAAGACATTTACAATATGGTGGAGCGCACCGTAGGCGTTAATTCTCGTATTCGTAATTATATTGGGAAGACCAATCTGATTCGATATATTGACAAGACTTTCGACGATACTATCGCCGAGGGCAATGCATTGGATTGTCAGCGCTCCGGCGCCATCTACCAAGAGCACCCCCAAGCATTGGATGAAATCGAAGAGACACCAGTTGACCAGAAGATTGTCGATTTCTGGGGTGCGGGATTTACATCTGATTTTTATGTAGAGCTTGAGCGGCGCTACCAGGACTGGACAAACGGCGTTCCTGTTGTGGAACCGAGCGAACGGTCTTTATATAAACAGATTTGCATTTTGGAAGCGACAATCAGTCGTGACAGTGCGCAGGGTAAAGCGATTGACAAGAATGTCAACGCACTCAATACGCTGCTTGGCAGTATGAACTTGAAGCCCGCGCAGAAAAAAGAAGGCGCAGATGCGGCGGTCGATGGGACGCCGTTCGGCGTGTGGATTCGGAAGTGGGAAAACACAAAGCCCATTCCAGAACCAGACCCGGAGCTGAAGGATGTGGACGGAATTGTCCGCTACATCACGGTTTGGTTCCTGGGTCACCTTTGCAAAATGCTTGGCATCAAGAATACATACTGCAAGCTGTATGAAGATGAAATTGCCAAGATGCGCATTGAACGACCTGAATATGAGGACGAAGATGACGAAACAATGTTTAACGACATTTTCAGTTCGGACAAGGCAGGCGTGACTGAGTGACGCGACAAGAGCGCATTATGAGTGGCGCCGCCGTATGGTGCGCCTACTACCGAGCGAACCCCCATCGGTTTGCAAAGGACTACCTGCACCTTGACTTACATCTTTTCCAAAAAATTCTGCTGGTAATGATGAATGTCTCTACGACATTTGTTTTTATTGCGAGTCGAGGTCTTGGCAAAACATTTTTGTCGGCAATCTTCTGCTGCATCCGCTGTATTTTATACCCAGGTACAAAGATATGTATCGCCTCCGGTACACGGGGTCAGAGTATCAATGTGCTTGAAAAGATACAAACAGAATTGCGGCCATGTTCACCGGAGCTGTGTAATGAGATTGACGATAAGCAGACCAAGATAAATGCGACCAATGCACAGATTGTTTTTAAGAACGGTTCATTTATTAAGGTCGTTACTGCCAGCGATAATGCACGAGGTAATCGTGCCAATATTCTGCTGATTGATGAGTATCGCATGGTCTCCAAGGATATTATTGATACGATTCTCCGAAAGTTCCTGACGAATCCGAGACTTCCCGGATACCTGAACAATCCCGCCTACAAGCATTTGGCAGAGCGCAATAAAACGCTGTATCTTTCTTCTGCTTACTTCAAAGACCATTGGTCTTATACCAAAGCTGAGGATAATTGCCGATTTATGCTGGACGATAAGCGAAAGGACTTTGTGTGTGGATTCCCGTATCAGCTGGCAATTCAAGAGGGGCTACTGTTCAAAGAGGATGTGGCAGACCAGATGGCAGAGTCTGACTTCAGTGAAGTGAAGTGGAGCATGGAGATGGACGCCCTTTGGTTTGGCGACACTGACGGTTCGTTCTTTGAGTTCAACTCTATCTCGAAGAACAGGCGTATTAAATATCCCATGCTACCCGAGAGGGTCTCAGTTCTTCTTGGCAACAACAAAATCAAAATTCAACCCAAGCAGCTTGGTGAAAAACGAATCTTATCTGCGGATATTGCGTTGATGTCCAGCAAAAAGCATAACAACGATGCGACGGCTGTGTTCATCAACCAGATGCTTCCAACCAAATCCGGAAGGTACACAAGCAATATCATTTATGGTGACTCCTCAGAGGGACTTCATACAGAAGACCAGGCTCTGGTTATCCGCAAGCTTTACGACGAGTTCGATTGCGACTATATTGTGCTGGACTGCACAGGACTTGGCCTGGGCGTGTATGATGCTTTGGTTCGTGATATGGTTGACCCGGAAAGCGGCGAAATTTATCCTGCGCTGTCCTGTTGTAATAATCAGGAGATGGCGGACAGATGCACGGTAAAGGGAGCAGATAAAGTAATTTGGGCAATCAAGGGTAATCCTGCGCTGAACTCCGAATGCGCTGTCCTGCTGCGTGAGGGCTTCCGAAGCGGTAAGATACGCCTTCTCGTTACAGAGTATGAGGCGGAAAATATCCTGTCTGAAATCAGGGGATATGCCAGCCTTTCACCGGCTGAGAAGGTCAGACTACAAATGCCGTACATCCACACGACCTTGTTGGTTGACGAGCTTGTCAAACTACAGCATGACGAGTCTGGTGGGCGGGTAAAGATTTTTGAACGGGCGGGTATGCGGAAAGACCGCTATTCCAGCCTTAGCTATAACTACTATGTGGCGGCGCAGCTTGAGAGTAAGCTTATCCGCACAAAGGCGGCAGAGTTTAACTCCAGCGATATCTTCATGTTTAAGCCGCCCAAAATAAAATAGAAAGGTGGTGATACCTGAGTGAGTAGTTCTGAAAACGGCAAGTCTACCAATATGGAGGGCATGATTGGTATCTCCAGAAAGTTCGCCCTACTCAATCACTTGATTACAAGGGATTTGAACAACAACACCAATGCGCCTACATTTTCTCTATATAAGAAAGACGACATTGCTACATATCTGACCGACCCGTACCGATATGAGAAGCAGCTGCGCAAGGCAGTTACTTATATCTACGGGGCAAGTTCTCATTTCCGCAGGCTCATCCAGTATTTCACTGGCCTTTCCGATTTTGCGTATGTCGTATCTCCATACCATATTGACCCGAAGGCCGTTAATATGAAATCGGTCAACCGCAATTACAGAAAGGTCTTGAATACCATGTCTGCAATGAATGTGCGGTCGCAGTTCCCTAAAATACTGACAGTGTGTTTGCGCGAGGACACTTTTTATGGGACGCTGTGGGTCACAAGCGACAGTATCACCATCCAGCAGCTTCCGGCTGATTACTGCGCTATCTCGACCATTGAGGGGAATGTGCTGAATGTGACATTCGATTTTTCTTATTTTGATGGTCACTCACAGTATCTGGAGTTCTATCCGACAGAGTTCCAGACAAAGTATAAGGTTTATCAGAAGAATAGGCAGAAAAAGTGGCAAGAGCTGGATTCCCCGACATCCTTCGCTATCAAGTGCAACAACGACATTCTGGATTATGCCATTCCTCCGTTCGCAGGTATTTTGCGGGAGGTGTATGACCTCGAAGATTATAAACAGCTAAAGCTCACTAAGACCACTCTTGAGAACTATGCCATGCTGGTTATGACGCTTGGTATCAATGATGACGGCGAATGGCAGATGGATTTGGACAAGGCCAAAGAGTTTTGGCGCAATCTGGATTCCGTACTGCCAGAGGAAATCGGCAGTGTCCTTTCCCCCATGCCTATCAACAAGATAAGCTTTGAGAAATCCAATACTGGTGATACGAATACCATCTCTGACGCAGAACAGAATCTCTTTACAGCGGCTGGTGTATCTTCACTCCTGTTCAACAATGATAAAGCATCCGCAAATGCGCTGCTGCTTTCTATTAAGGCAGACCAAGCGGTTACCTTTGGCATTGTAAAAAGCATTGAGGATATGGTCAACCGCTTCATTCAGTATCAGGGGTACGGAAAGAATTTCAAAATCACATTCCTTGATTGCAGTCCTTTCAACAGAAAAGAGCTGGGAGATATGTATCTCAAAGCGTGTCAGTATGGTCTTCCTTTTATTTCCATGTATGCGGCATCGCAGGGGTTGTCTCAGAGCGAAGTTGATTGCATGAGCTTCCTTGAAAATGATGTGCTCGGTCTTGCTGAACGGTTTAAGCCGCTGCAGAGTTCTTCTACGCAGAGTTCTTCTGCAAGCACTGCAGCAACCGATGAGGGAGGCGCTCCGCAGAAGGATACGGGTGACCTGACCGACTCCGGCGAACAGTCCAGAGAAGACTCTGACGACTGGGGCTAATCGGAGGTATGTATATGGAGAATTTCATTTATGTGTTTGATGAGAATGCTCGTGACCAGTTGCTGTCCAAAGGGTGTGAAATGCTGGGGCAAAATAACGAGAAACATATCTTTGTGTTTTTGAATACAGGCAATCTGAATTTTGAAGACGAGGATATTCGATATGTACTGTCAGACACGCTGACATTCTGACCCACGCTTGCACAAAGCGTGGATTTATTTTAGCCAAAGGTGGTGAACTGTGATATGGGCGAGAGAAACATGAGCATTGTGTTCTCTTCCGGAATACGCAATCTTGTTGAACGCAATTCGTCTTTTGACAGTGGCGTTCTCCGTGTAGCGTACACCGGGAAAAACCGCAATAACAGCTTCATCAGCAAGGAAACCTTTGAACGATGTATGCCGAGTATCTATAACTGTCCTATTGTGTGCAACTACGACAGGGAATCAGATACCATCGGGTCACATGATATGGAGCTTGTCTCTGACGATAATGGAATGCGGATTGTGAATATCACGCAGCCGGTAGGTGTGATTCCTGAAAGCGCAAAGTATTGGTGGGAGGAAATTGAAGATGACTCCGGCCTGCATGAATACCTCTGCGTGGATGCGCTTATCTGGAAGCGGCAGGAAGCATACCGCAAAATCAAAGATGACGGCATCACGGATGAGTCTATGGAGATTACCGTGAAAGAGGGCGGAATGGTCGATGGCGTATATGTTATTGACCGATTTGAGTTTACCGCCTTTTGTCTCTTGGGTACGGCAAAGCCGTGCTATGAATCAGCATCGTTGGAGATGTTCTCATGTGATGATTTCAAACAGCAGCTTGCAATGATGATGCGAGAATTCAAGGATTCGTTTACTACAGCACAACCCTCGCAAGAGGTTGGCATACACCCACAAAATTATTCGGAAGGAGGAGAAGAGGTATTGGAACAGAAAGTTGCACTGATGGCAGAATTCGGCCTGACTGCCGATATGCTTGACTTCAACATTGAGGAGTTTTCCGTGGAAGAGCTTCGGGCTAAGTTTGAAGAGTTGAAACCCGCCACCGCTGCTCCCGCAGCAGAACCCGAGAAAGGTACTGAAAACTTTGCCCTGGAAAGCCAGTTCCGTCAGGAGCTGTTTGGCGCTCTGGAGGCAGAAAAGGTTGAGACCTGCTGGGGCATGGATTCTCACTATTGGTTCTGGGACTATGACCGGGATGCGTCCGAAGTGTACGCAACCGATGTCACGGACTGGAATCTTTACGGTTTCCCTTACTCAATGGATGGCGACCATGTGGTCATTGATTTTGCCGGTAAGAAACGCATGAAGCTTGCACTTGTCCCGTTTGACGAGGGCGGGCAGGCTGACCCCATCAGCGGTATGTTTGCAAAGGTTGCTGAGAAGTACACCGCAAACGATACCCAGTGGGCGGAGAAGTACCAGACCGCCTCCGACACGATTTCGTCTATGGAGAACGAGCTTGGCACTTTGCGCCAGTTTAAGACAGACACCGAGAACGCCATTGCCAAGGGCGAGCGGGATGAAGTCTTCGCTCAGTTTGAAGACTTGGTCGGCGTCGAGGCATTTGAAAATCTGCGTGAGCACTGCATGGACTACACGGCAGATGCTTTGGAGGAAAAATGCTACGCAATCCGTGGCAGAAGCGGCGTGACCGCAAAGTTCTCTTATGAACCCAAAGCCCCCAAACTGCCCATCCAGCGAGCAGAACCGACGCAGGAGCCTTATGGCGGTGCGTTTGCTGAGTATGGCTTTTCTAAGCCCAGTCAGCACAATTAAATAAACAACAAGGAGGAGTCGATTATGGCTTATACAGTTATCCGTACCGATTTGATGAGCGGTACCAAACAGCCTGCTGACCTCGTTTCTCTGCGCTTTTATGGTGCGGACGGTCAGCCTGCCGAGGTTGAAAACGGCGTTATCGTCAAGCTTCAGGGATATGAAGATGGTGAGCGCGAGGTGATGAAGGCTGTCGCCGCTACTGCGGACGATGACCTGAATGAGTGCGCTATCGTTGCTGGCGTTGAGGTTATGTACGATGAGCGCAAGAAGAATCTCGATGAGTATATCAACGAGGCCGGTAAAGCAGTGCGTGGTTATATCCCCCGCAGCCGCAACATTTTCTCCGTGACCAAAGAGGGTTTTGTGGGCGGTACTGCTCCCACCAAGGGCGCCAAGGTCGGCATTGGTACTGGTGGCAAGATTGATGCTGCTGGTACTGGTTTCGGCACCTGCGTGGATGTCGAGGTAGCCGGTCGTTACACCTACTATGCCATTAAGATTGGCAAAACTGAAACCACTGCGGCATCTACCCCCAGTGTTGGCGGTTAATTTGAAGGGAGGAGAATAACTATGGCTGAAATGAAAGATATCATCAAGATTGCCGTCGATGCCTATCACGGCAATGTTGAGCAGTATTCCGTTGGTCAGTCTATGGAGCTTTTGCAGAAGGCTCTGATTGAGGCCAATGGCGGCAGCACAACTCTGAATTACAAAAATATTCGTGACGGCAAGTGCAGTGGTCTGTTTACCCTGATTGAGGAAGTCCTCAGCCGCACCGTTGTTGAGGGTCTGCAGGGCGATGAATATTTCAACGCACTGGTTGATTTCCGCAATGTCGCTGAGGGTGACAAGAACATCTTTGAAGTGGAGGACAGCACCCTGTTCATCGTATCCGAGGCAGCGGACGGCACTCAGGGCATCCGTCGTCAGCGTCTTGGCGGCTTCAGCGAAGTGTCTATTCCCACTTCACTGAAGGTTGTGAAGATTTACGAAGAACTCAACCGTGTGCTTTCCGGTCGTGTTGACTTTAACCACTTTATCAACAAGGTGGCTGAGTCCTTCCGTCAGAAGCTGCTCAACGATGTGTATGCTCTGTGGAGCAATGCATCTGCACAGGACTTCGGTGGCGTGACCTACTTCCCCGCCGCTGGTGCATACGATGAGGACGAACTGCTCGACCTGATTGCTCATGTTGAGGCTGCTGCCGGTGGCAAGGCTGCTACTATTATCGGCACTAAGAAGGCAATCCGCAATCTGGATGTCACTCCTCTGGGTGACAAAGCGAAGGAAGACCTGTACAACATGGGTTACGCCGGTAAGTTCTATGGCACTCCTGTCGTTGTGGCTCCCCAGCGTCATAAGGTCGGCTCTACCGACTTCGTGCTGGCAGACGATATGCTGACCATTATCGCCGGTGACGACAAGCCCATCAAGTGCGTGTACGAAGGTGACCCCATTGTTATCATGGGCGAGCCTACCGCCAACGGTGACCTGACGCAGGAATACCTGTATGGCGAGAAGTACGGCATGGGCATCGTCCTTGCTGGCGGCAATGCCG
>ULKN01030611.1_pt1 | contig 10913 bp, 9 predicted proteins | sample 1951171 | NCBI WGS metagenome assembly ULKN01 (sample SAMEA4835502, study PRJEB28245) | human gut metagenome | biome: gut microbiome; material: fecal sample | place: Denmark | collected 2008
TTTCAGTATCCTAATCTTTCTTCCAGAGCTTGCTCATATCCTCCAAGCTCTTGCCCTTGGTTTCAGGTACCAGCTTCCATACGAAGATGGCTGCAACGATACAGATGGCACCATACAGACCATAGGTAAACCAATGACCGAAATCATCGCCCGGAGTCAGGTGCATATTGAACATCGGTACAAAGGTAGAGCTGACGATGAAGTTGAATATCCACTGGAAAGCTACGGCAATCGCCACAGCCGCACCACGGATGGTATTCGGGAAAAGCTCGGCGATAAGCACCCAGGCAATAGGTCCCCAGGAGAACATAAAGCTGGCACTATATACCATGATACTCAGCATGGTAACCGTACTCAAGGCTTCATTTCCAAAGGTCAAGGCTACGCCCAAGGCTCCTGCTGCCATGCCGATGGAACCGAAGATAAGCAATGGCTTGCGACCCAGCTTCTCTACCGTAAAGACGGCAACCAGCGTAAACGAGATATTCACAATACCCATGATGACGGTCTGAACCATCGGATTACCCATTCCCATATCCTGGAAGATACGAGGCGCATAATAGAGCACCGCATTGATACCCACTGCCTGCTGGAATACAGAAAGCATCACGCCCACAAAGATACACATAAAACCGTAAGAGAAGAGCTTCTCGGTCTTCACGGTCACCGTATTCCTGATATCGTGGATAATCTCACGTGCCTTCTCAGAACCATTGATCTTGGCAAGCACGCCGTATGCCTTCTCGTCCTGTCCGATCATCACGAGATAACGAGGAGTCTCAGGTACGAAGCAGATCAGGAAGGTGAACAGTCCTGCCGGAACCATCTCGCTACCAAACATATATCTCCAGCCCGTCTCGATGGTCCACTGCGCATCCACCATATTGGCGATGGCACCCGCAGCATCATAGATAGGATTGGCATGGGGACCCATAATGATGAAATTGACGAAGTAAACCACCAGCTGACCGAAGATGATGGCAAACTGATTACAGCTCACCAACATACCGCGCATATTGCTCGGAGCGATTTCGCCGATATACATCGGACAGATGGCTGAAGCCATACCTACACCGATACCACCCAGCACACGATAGAAGTTGAATACCACCAGCAACGTCCAGTCGGCATGTCCCTGAGGCAGGAGATAAGATTCCGGTTCCATGGATCCCCAGGCTGAGAGGAAGAAGCAGACACCCGCAAAGATGAGCGAGCGCTTGCGACCCAGTCTGCTGGCGAAAAGACCAGAAAGCGAACTACCGATGATACAGCCGATCAGCGCACTGGAAGAAGTGAATCCGTGCATCACATCGGTGTATTCGAAATCACCGGCACCCTTGAAGAATGCCTGCAAACCCTTCTCGGCACCTGATATCACTGCGGTATCGTAACCGAAAAGCAAGCCACCCAATACGGCGACCATCACAATCGAGAAAAGATAGGCCTTAGAGCCCGTTTGTTGTTGTTCCATTTTACTATAGGTTATTTTTTTATTTGTTTATTTTTATATTTTTATCTGTTTATTTTAAAATAATACGCATAATCTGCACATTTCCCCTATTTTTTTTGTAAATTTGCAACCAAAATAAGAGCACATAGATATTACGTAATATGAACATCGCAGAATTCTTACATCAGAAGGGCGACAAAAGAGGCTTCTCTTTCGAGGTTTTGCCACCTCTCAAGGGTAATGGCACTGCGGCTCTCTTCCGCACCATCGACAGCCTCAAGGACTTCGACCCACGGTTTATCAACATTACCACACACCACAGCGAGTATGTTTACAAGGAACTGGAAAACGGTCTCCTCACTCGTCAGCGTGTGCGTCGCCGCCCTGGCACCGTTGCCATCGCAGGCGCAATCCAGAACAAGTACGACATCCCTGTCATCCCTCACGTCATCTGTAGCGGAGCCACGAAGGAAGACATCGAATACGAATTGCTCGATCTCCAGTTTCTGGGCATCAGCAATATCCTTGTGCTGAGAGGCGACAAGGCGAAGGAAGACCGACAGTTTACTCCAACAGAAAACGGTCATTCCAATGCCACCGACCTGCTGAAGCAAGTAAACCAGTTTAACGACGGTTTCTTCTTCGACGGCACCCCGATCAAGCATCCGGGTGATAAATTCTGCTGTGGCGTAGCCTGCTATCCGGAGAAGCACGAAGAGGCTCCCAATCTGGAGATGGATATGCAGCATCTCCTGGAGAAGCAGCAGTTGGGCGCTGACTATGCCATCACCCAGCTCTTCTACGACAACGAGAAATTCTATGCTTTCGTAGAGAAGGCTCGCCAGATGGGCATCACCATCCCTATCGTTCCGGCGCTGAAGCCATTCGCCAAGCTGAGTCAGCTCACCATGGTACCTAAGACCTTCCATTGCGACATCCCGGAAGCTCTGGCGCAGGAGGTTTTGAAGTGCAAGAGCGATGAAGATGCCAAGGCACTCGGTATCGAGTGGACGACTGCCCAGGTGAAAGATCTCTTCGATCACGGATACAATCATATCCATTTCTTCACCGTTTCGGCGGTGGATAGCGTGAAACAGATAGCTAAAATTTTATTTTAAAGTTCAAAGTTCTATGTTAAATAGTGAAGTGATAGGTCAGCAAGATATATGGAACCGTCTGATGGAGATGGTTCAGGAGAATCGTGTGCCCCATGCACTGATGTTCTGCGGTCCACAAGGTTGTGGAAAACTGGCAGTGGCGCTGGCTTTTGCCTGCTATCTGCTGGGCGATTCCCCGATGCTGAGAAAATGGGAGCATCCCGACCTGCACTTCACCTTCCCTACCATCAAGACATCCGAGATGAGCGGTGACCATACGCCCGTAAGTCTCGACTTTATGAAAGAATGGCGTGAGATGCTCCTCCAGGAAGGTCCGTATGTGCTGATCAGCGACTGGATGCAGCGCATGGGCAAGACTGATGCCGACTTCAACAAGCAGGCAATCATCACAGCCGATGAGACCGACAATCTTTCGAGAGAACTGAGCATGATGTCGAGTCAGGGCGGATACAAGATCAGTCTGATATGGTTGCCGGAGCGTATGAACCTCACGAGTGCCAACAAGATATTGAAACTGCTGGAAGAGCCGCCTCATCAGACACTCTTCCTCCTGGTAAGCGAACAGCCGGAACTTCTGCTCGAAACCATCAGAAGCCGTGCACAGCGTATCGACCTGAAGAAGATTGAAACTTCCGAGGTGGAGAAAGCGCTCATAGAACGAAGAGCGCTGGATGCAGAATCAGCCCACCGCATCGCCCGAATCGCCAACGGCAACTGGAACCATGCATTGGAGGAGCTGGACTCTGGCAATGAAAACCGCCAGCATCTGGATATGTTCATCATGCTGATGCGCCTCTCCTATATGCGCAACATCCACGATTTGAAGAAGTGGAGCGAGGTGGTTGCCACCTTCGGCAGAGAGAAGCAGAAGCGAATGCTCGATTACTTCATGCACATGCTGCGCGAGAGTTTCATGTATAATTTCCGCCAGCCGGAACTCAGTTATATGACACAGGAGGAGGAGAATTTCGCCAGGAACTTCGCCCGATTCATCAACGAGGCGAATATCATCGACATCTCCAATCTCTTCGAGGAAAGCAAGCGATTCATCGCCCAGAATGCCAACCCGAAAATCGTGTTCTTCGACCTGGCGCTGAAGAATATCGTTCTGCTCATCAGAAAATAAAGGAAATACATCCCCCAAAAGGGCAATATATATTAATCAATAAATAATAAAATAGAATACATCGTGGATTATAAAAATATGAAATTCAAAATGTGGAATGGCTGCGATAGAGGTCTATGCTGCAAGGCTGTGGGACGACAGGACCGACAGCTCAACACATACGACTGGCTAGCCGACGTGCCAGGAAACGCAGAGAGCACCGACCTGGTGGAAGTGCAATTTAAAAATACCCGAAAGGGATATTATCACAATGTTAACAACCTCGACCTCAAGAAGGGCGACATCGTGGCTGTAGAGGCTAACCCGGGTCACGACGTGGGTGTAGTAACATTAACCGGCCGACTGGTAAAACTGCAGATCAAGAAGGCAAACCTCAAGTCGCAGGATGACATCAAGCGCATCTACCGACTTGCCAAGCAGGTGGACCTCGACAAGGCAAAGGAAGCCAAGAGCCGCGAACACGACACCATGATCCAGAGCCGTCAGATAGCCAAGGACCTGGGCCTGAAGATGAAAATCGGCGACGTGGAGTATCAGGGCGATGGCAACAAGGCCATCTTCTACTATATCGCTGATGAGCGTGTAGATTTCCGCCAGCTCATCAAGGTACTTGCCGATACCTTCCATGTCCGTATCGAGATGAAGCAGATTGGTGCACGTCAGGAGGCTGGCCGTATCGGCGGTACCGGTCCTTGCGGCAGAGAGCTCTGCTGCGCTACCTGGATGAAGAACTTCGTAAGTGTGAGCACCAATGCTGCACGCTACCAGGACATCTCGCTCAACCCTCAGAAGCTTGCTGGCATGTGCGCCAAACTGAAGTGCTGCCTCAACTACGAGGTAGATAACTATGTAGAGGCAAGCCGAAAGATGCCACCTAAGGATGCCGTGCTTCAGACTGCCGACGGCGAGTTCCATCAGTTCAAGGTAGATATCCTTGCCGGACTCATCACCTACTCTTCTGACAAGAACATGGCTTCCAACCTGGAGACCATCACAGCAGAACGTGCCAAGGAAATCATCGAGATGAATAAACAGGGCGAGAAACCGCTCAGCCTGATGGAGAATGGCAAGATGAAGGAAACTTCCAAGAGCATCGACCTGCTCAATGAGTCTGATCTCAGCCGATTCGACAAGGCGAAGAAAAAGAAGAAGAACAAGAACCGCAATGCGAACCGCCCGGAAAGAAACGAGAACCGCCAGCCAAACGGCAACCGTTCAGAGAAGGGAGATAACCGTCAGCCAAACGGCAATAACCGCAATAGGGATAATAGAAACAAGGGACCTCGCCAGCAGGGAAACAGACCTCAACAGGGCAATAACAATAAGCCTCAGCAAGGCAATAATAACAAGCCTCAGCAGGGCGAGAATAACAAGCCACAGCAGGCAAACAACAACAAGCCTCAGCAGGGCGAGAATAACAAGCCACAGGAGGACAAGAAGTAAAAATGAAAAGACTGATTCATTTCGTTTTCATACTGGTGGCAACCATAGCCTTCAGCGCTTGCAATCATGCCAAGGTATATGATGAATATGCCCACACGCCGATTGCAGGATGGGAGAAGAACGATACCCTATCGTTCGAAATCCCTCCGATGGCTGCCACCGGCTATTACCGGCAGAGCCTGGGTCTGAGAACCACGGGTGCCTATCCGTTTACGGCATTGACACTCATCGTGAACCAGACCATCTACCCTGCCAACAAGGGCAAGCGTATCGAGAAGACTGATACCCTACTCTGCCAGCTCATCAACCAGCATGGCGAGAACAAGGGACAGGGCATCAGCTACTATCAGTACAACTTCCCTATCAATATCTATAAGATAAACAGAGGCGATTCCATCCATATCGCCATCCGCCATGATATGAAGCGAGAAATTCTTCCGGGTGTAAGCGACATCGGAGTGAAAATAACGAAAAATGACCAATGAGACGTATCTCACTGGTCATTTTTTTATGCTGTAAAATCTAGCTTCTTACCAGGTTTCTTCCGGCATCAATACGCAGGAAGATGAAAAGCAGGATGGTAAAGCCCCAGAGCGAACTACCTCCATAACTGAAGAACGGAAGCGGAATACCGATTACCGGCGTCAGTCCCAGCACCATTCCCACATTAATAAATAAGTGGAACAGGAATACCGAGAGCACACAGTAGCCGTATATTCGTCCGAACTTGAAAGGTTGTCGCTCCGCCAGATGTATCAATCTCAATATCAACATCAGGAAGAGCAGCAGCACGCCTGCCGAACCCAGGAATCCTTCCTCCTCTCCTACCGTACAGAAGATGAAGTCGGTATCCTGCTCAGGCACGAACTTCAGCTTGGTCTGGGTTCCGTTCAGGAATCCTTTTCCCTGCAAGCCACCCGAACCGATGGCTATCTCACTCTGATGCACATTATATCCGGCACCCGCCAGGTCTTCGTCCAATCCCAGCAGCACATTGATACGCACTCGCTGGTGAGGTTCCATCACGTTGTTCAGCACGTAATCGGCACTGTAGAAGAAGGCAATACTTCCCATTGCGAATATCGAAATCAGGAAATAGTTGCGGAAGCGGGTCCTCAGACCGTGATACACCAGGAATCCGATCATCACCGCACAGAGCAGCAGCTGCACCCATACGATGTCAAACGGAATGATGTAGGTGGAGAAGAGTGCAAAGATGAGCGTGATGCCCACCGAGTAGCACAGGATGATGAGAGCATGCTTCCTGTTGCCCGTATAGCTGTTCACCAGTCCTGCCGTGAAGATCTGCACCAGCAGCAGCACCGTGAACTTTCCCACCGAGGTGTAGGTATCCCACATCGTCACGTTCTCGTACTTGATACCCACCACAAAGTAAACCACCATCGAGACTCCGGTAAAGAGGATGGCACCCGGCATTCCCTCGCGGTAAAGCATCAGGAAGAAGGCGGAATATACCAATGCCGAACCCGTCTCGCGCTGTCCCACGATACATATCATAGGCAAAATGATGATGCCCATAGCCGCCATGAAATGCTTCATCTTATGGATATTGAATCCATAGCTGCACATAAACTTCGCCACAGCCAGCGCCGTAGCAAACTTACCGAACTCGGCAGGCTGCAGTCGCAGCGGTCCCAGCACCAGCCAGGAGTGCGAACCCTTGATGCTATGCGGATTGAATATCGTGGCAAAAAGCAGCAATATCAGCACGGCATAGATCACGTAGGCGAAGGTATCGAAAAAACGGTCGTCCATCATCAGGATGACGAAGCCCAGCGCAATGGAGGTACCTATCCATATAATCTGCATACCCGAACGGGCACCCAGACTGAAGATATCGTTGTCGCCATAGGTATAGCTGGCACCGCAGACACTGATCCAGCCGAAGCAGAGCAATGCCAGATAGATGCCGATGGTCCACCAGTCGAGCGAACGGAGAATACCAGCTGGTTGTTTATTATCTGATTGAGCCATTGTCTTTATTATTCAATGAATTGAAACTGCAGTCTCAGGATAGAAACTGCAGTTTTGATTTGAAACTTCAGTATATTATCTGCTACTAGAGCCGTAGGCAATTCTTCGGGCCTGCATCTGTGCCGCCTGACTTTCAGAAGCAGGAGAAAGCTTTCCCTTCAGATACTGCTCCATCATCAAACCACCGATAGGCACACCATAGTCGGCACCCCATCCACCATTCTCCACATACACGGCGATGGCGATTCTCGGATTGTTCATCGGAGCAAAGCCCATGAATACAGAGTGGTCGTGACCACGGTTCTGAGCCGTACCGGTCTTGCCGCAAGCCTCGAAGTCGTAACGGGAGAGCATCTTACAGGTACCCTTCAGTGCCGAACTTCTCATACCAGCCACCACATAGTCATAGGCTCGCTTCGAAGCCCTGGTGTAATGACGGCGGGTATAAAGCGTATCGAGCGGTTCGCCCTGCACCTTACGCACTACGTGAGGCACATAGTAATAGCCTCGGTTGGCGATGGTGGCACCCAGATTGGCAATCTGCAGAGGAGTGAGGTTCACCTCACCCTGTCCGATAGAGATACTGATGACGGTCAATCCGTTCCAGGAGCCCTTGTAGGCCTTGTCATAGAACTGTGCATTAGGAATCAGACCTCTCTTCTCGCCCGGCAAATCGATACCCAGCTTATAGCCGAATCCCATACTCACCATATAGTCTTTCCATACGGTCATCGCATTCTGCACCGAGCCATACTTCTTGTTGCCTATCATATAATAAAGTCCCCAGCAGAAGTAACCATTGCAGGAAGTACTGATGGCATCTACCAGCGCAATAGGCGACGGGTGACCATGACATCCCACATGCAGACCTCTGTAAGAAAAACCATGATTACATGGGAAGGCTGTGCCCGGAGTGATGATTCCCTCGGTAAGATAGGTCAGCGCCTGGGAAGTCTTGAAGGTAGAACCCGGAGGATACTGTCCCATGATACTACGGTTCAGGAGCGGTTTCCAAGGATTCTGCGACAGCCACTTGTGCATCTTTCCCCTATTCTTGCCCACCAGTCGGCGCGGATCATAGGAAGGAGATGAAACCATCGCCAGCACCGATCCGTCTCTTGGGTCAATGGCAACGATACTTCCTATCTTGCCCTGCAGCAGTCTTTCGCCCAGAGCCTGAAGGTTGACATCGATACCCAGCGTCAGGTCCTTACCGGCAACAGGCCGCTGGTCGAGTTTTCCGTTCTGATAGCTTCCCTGTATTCTTCCGCGGGCATCGCGAAGCATAATCTTCACGCCCTTGGTACCTCGGAGCTCCTTCTCGTAATGCTTCTCCAGTCCCAGCTTACCGATATAGTCACCCGGCTGATAGTAGTCATCCTCCTCTATATCGCTTGGCGAAACCTCACCCACATCTCCCAGTACATGGGCAGCGTATGGATAGACATATTCTCTCACGCTTCGCTTCTGCACATAGAAACCGGGGAACCGGAACATCTTCTCCTGGAAGACGCTGAAGTCCTTGTCAGAAAGCTGACTCATGAAGAGCTGCTGGGTATATCGCGAGTAACCGGGATTCTTGTTTCTGTCCTTGATGGTCTCCATTCGCTTCTCGAAAGCCTCCTTGGTAATGCCCAGGGAGTTGCAGAAGTCCATCGTATCCAGACGTCCCTCCTGCTCCTTCATCACCACCATGATATCATAGGAAGGCGAATTATACACCATCAGCTTGCCGTTTCTGTCGTAGATGGCACCACGCGAAGGGAACTCAATCTGCTTCAGGAAGGCATTGGAATCGGCATTCTTCTTATAATCCTCACTCATAATCTGAAGCGTAAAGAGACGAATGGCGTATATGACTACAATTGCTATAGCCACACCACCAATCACATACTTACGCTTATCAAGATTGTAATCCACCATATTATATATATAGCTGAAATTTTTTGTTTGATCTTTTACTGTTCTCTGTCTTGCAGCAAGGTCCTATCCCTTGCGGAAGCTCTCCAATGCCATGATGAGCAGCATCGTGATGGCTGTACCGCCACCGATGCGGAGGAGCCACTCCATCCAATTGAAGAAATTGAAGGTCTCCAGAGTAAAGAATACCAGATTATAAACGAGTACGATAACCAACGTGTAGAGAACATACGAACCGACACCGATGGTGCGCATGGACGGCTCCAGGTCGTCGGCACTGTCTCTTGGCACGAAGAGTTCGAAAAGATAAGGCTGAAGCAGCCCGATGAAGGTCATCGAAGCTGCAGCTACTCCCGGCGTATTGGCAAACACGTCGATACAAAGTCCCATCATGAAGCTCCACAGCATCACCGACCAGCGTGGATGGTTTCTGCGGAAATGGAGCACCATGAGAATATACAGCAAGGGGGTGGCGCAGTTGAACAAGTGGATATGGTTGAACACCAATCCCTGCACCAGCACGAGCACCACGAAGATGCCGAGTCGTTTTATCAAATCTATACTCATTGCTACTTATATATCTCCTCTTACTATGATCTTTTAATTTTTACCTTTGGCATTGCCGTCGGGCATGATACTATCCTGTGCAGCACGCATAATCTGAAGGCGTTCCTTCATTACGGCATCATCGATGACGCAGACATCACGCAGACGGGCAAAGTCGGTAGAAAGTCTCAACTGTACTCTATACGACAATCCATCAGCAGAATTAAACACGTGCAGAATCTTGCCCACTCTTACTCCCGGAGGGAACACAGCCGAATAGCCACTCGTTACTACGTAGTCGCCCAGCTTGAAGTGGGCATGGCGTGGCACCTCTTCCAGATATGCCAGTTCCGAAACGCCACCCTTCCATCGCAGATAGCCGAAATAGCCTCTGCCCTGGATGGTACAACTGATATTCGACTTCACGTTGAGCACTGGTATCACGATGCTGTAATGCTGAGCTACGAGATACACGATGCCCACCACTCCGGTACCGCTTATCACACCCATATCCTTATGGATGCCGTCAGCGCTACCCTTGTCGATGGTAATCAGGTTATCCGGCTTGTCCAGGCTGTTGGCCACCACCTTGGCAGGGATGAGTCGGTAATTCTGAAGCAGCGCAAACTGGTCGCGGTGATAGATGGCACTATCCTTGGTTACCCCATAGAGGCTGTCGCTCAGCTGCTGCACCTGCTGCTCCAGATAGGCATTCCGCTGGGTAAGTTCCTGGTTCACCTTGGTCAGGGAGAAGAAAGTCTCCACGTTGGCATCCCATTCATAGATCTTGCCCGTCACGGCATTGGCTGTAGAAAACCACGCACTGCCCTGGTAGCTGTTATACTGGAACAGAAGCACCATGCTCACCACCTCCAGAATCACGAAGACAAACCAATGGTTGTATTTCTGCAAAAACTCTAAAAGGTTGTGCATACTTTAAAAAATGAATCTGTATATGATTAAAATTCCGCAAATGGGCACAAGTGGTCCAGATGCGGAATTTAAATATCTTGAAATTATCTCATCAGGAATGAGAAACGATCCACATTCTTCAATGCGATACCGGCACCCTTAGCCACACTGTGCAATGGATCCTCGGCGATATGGAATGGGATGTTGATCTTGTCCTGAAGTCGCTTGTCGAGACCGCGGAGCAGAGCACCACCACCTGAAAGCCAGATACCGTTCTTCACGATGTCGGCATAAAGCTCTGGTGGAGTATTCTCGAGAGCAGAGAGTACTGCATTCTCTATCTTGGCTACAGTCTTGTCCAGACAGTGAGCAATCTCCTGATAGCATACAGGCACCTCCATTG